>Ga0209292_1002699_pt1 | contig 20129 bp, 19 predicted proteins | sample GOMGulsemesocosm_2_FD_184634 | JGI IMG/M metagenome (GOLD analysis project Ga0209292, IMG submission 184634) | Methane-oxidizing microbial communities from mesocosms in the Gulf of Mexico - GOM9C Gulf of Mexico (SPAdes) (version 2) | ecosystem: Environmental > Aquatic > Marine > Cold seeps... | reverse complement strand
TGCATAACGCACCCGCAAGTCGGCAACGGGTTCGCCACCTTCAAGACGTTCATTTTCAAAGGTAATATCAGCGCCCATTTCAACCAATGTGGTGTAAATTCCGTTGCGCGTCAGGTTTTGCGACACTCCAGGTACGAAGACCTCTGAACCTGGCACAACCGTTGCTGCGCAGGTAGGGAAGGCAGCTGAACTTGGGTCGCGCGGCACAGCAATCACTTGTGGTTTCAGTTCAGGTTGGCCGGTCAGCGTAATGCGGCGACCTTCGCTGGTTTCCTCAATGGAAACCTCTGCGCCAAAACCTTCAAGCATGCGCTCTGTGTGGTCGCGGGTGGCTTCTTTTTCAATCACAACCGTTTGACCCGGCGCATTAAGGCCCGCCAAAAGCACCGCTGATTTCACTTGTGCCGAAGGCATCGGCACAGTGTATTCAACAGGCACAGCTTCCGCAGCGCCCACAATTGTCATCGGCAGACGGCCACCTTCACGACCAAACGATTGTGCACCAAACAGCGCAACCGGATCCGTTACCCGTCCCATAGGACGTTTGTTCAGGCTGGCATCACCGGTAAAGGTCGCCGTGATAGGCTGGGACGCCATCGCCCCCATGATCAGGCGCACGCCGGTACCGGAATTACCGCAATCAATCACATTTTCTGGTTCCGCAAAACCGCCGACACCCACACCATTCACCGACCACTCGCCCGGCCCATGTTGGGTAACCGTCGCACCAAAAGCTCGCATCGCTTTGGCCGTATCAAGCACATCTTCGCCCTCAAGCAAACCCGTGATACGCGTTTCACCAATCGCCATCGCACCAAAGATCAACGATCGGTGTGAAATGGACTTATCCCCCGGAACCGCAGCTTCGCCTTTCAGCGGGCCGCACTTACGGGAGGTCATCGGAATTGGGGTGCCATGGGCGGACATTTGCGCTTCCTTCAATCAGTGTTGCCAATTGATAGCGCAAGCACACAGGGGCGTAAATCCGTCAGATGATCAACAATAGATTTTTCCTGCATCACGCAAGAAAGCTCATACCACAAATGCGCAAATTCCGGTCAACTCTCCAAGCAACGCCGTTCACAGAGCATGTCACCCCAAGCGGCGGAAGGTCATGTAATGTGGGGTGCGATCTTCGCGCAGAGCCTTTTGTTCATAGCGCGTGGAAATCCAATCATCCCACGAATTGCGCCAATCCTCAGGCCCCTCTGCCAGCCACTCAAACCCGGCCTTAGGTACTTCTTCCATGGTCTGACGCACGTAATCTTCAATATCCGTCGCCACGCGGAAAATCGCACCGGGCTTCATCGCTTTAGCCAATGGCTGCAGATGTTCCTGCGTCACGAAACGACGGCGATGGTGGCGTTTTTTTGGCCAAGGATCAGGGTACAGTAAAAAGGCTTTTTCAACAGATCCATCTGGCAGCACATCAAACATATCGCGCACATCGCCTGGATGGATCGCAACATTTTCGACACCCGCCTTGCGGATTTTGCCCAACAGCATCGCCACACCATTGATGTAAGGTTCGCAGCCGATGATACCCACATCCGGGTTTTGCGCGGCCTGATGCACCATATGCTCGCCGCCGCCAAAACCGATCTCAAGCCACATAGGTTTCTCACCAAACAGTGCTTTCAAATCCAAAGGAGTACGGTCTGGGTTATCCTCCCAGCTCACTTTGCCAGGAGACAGGCTTTCCAGATCTTCTTCGAGATAGCCTTCTTGGCTTTTACGCAGGCCCTTGCCTTTCAAGCGTCCATAGAAATTGCGCCAAGGCGCGCCGGATTGATGTTTTCCATCCGGGGGGTTTTGATCAGACATGGGGCGCTCCGGTATTCAGGAAAAGAAGAAAGGCAGGCAAATTGCCCGCCCTCCCTAAACATTCAGCGTTCAAAGTGCAATCCGCAGCTTAAACGGCTTTCTTCAACGCATCCACCAGATCAGTGCGTTCCCATGAGAATCCGCCGTCATCCGTTGGCGTACGGCCAAAGTGACCATAAGCAGCCGTGCGTTGGTAGATCGGTTTATTCAAGCCAAGATGGGTCCGAATGCCCTGAGGCGTCAGATCCATGCAGGCTTCCACAGCTTTTTCGATTTCGCTTTCATGCACTTGGCCCGTGCCATGGGTGTCAGCATAAATCGACAAAGGTTTCGCAACACCAATCGCGTATGACAGTTGCAATGTGCAGCGTTCCGCCATGCCAGCCGCGACAATGTTTTTCGCAAGGTAACGCGCAGCATAGGCTGCGGAACGGTCAACTTTCGTTGGATCTTTACCCGAGAACGCGCCACCACCATGCGGGGCTGCACCACCATAGGTATCAACGATAATCTTACGACCCGTCAGACCAGCATCCCCATCAGGGCCGCCAATCACGAACTTGCCCGTTGGGTTCACGTGCCACTCAGTCGCAGCAGAAACCCAGCCCTCGGGCAGAACTTCAAGGATATACGGTTCAACCAATGCACGCACATCAGCAGAGGTCAGGTCCTCATCCAAGTGCTGCGTCGACAGAACGATAGAACTAACACCAACAGGTTTCCCACCTTCATAAACAACAGAAAGTTGGCTTTTGGCATCGGGGCCCAGCGCTGGTTCGGTACCATTTTTGCGCACTTCAGCCAAACGACGCAGAATCGCGTGTGAATATTGAATAGGTGCAGGCATCAATTGCGCAGTTTCATTCACCGCATAACCGAACATGATCCCCTGATCACCCGCGCCTTCGTCTTTATCAGCAGAGGCGTCAACACCTTGGGCAATATGCGCTGATTGTTCGTGAAGTAGATTGGTAACCTCAACGGTTTTCCAATGGAATTTATCCTGCTCATACCCGATACCTTTGATGCAATCGCGCACGATGCTATCGGTTTTTTCCATATAATCCTTAAGTTTAGCCTGATCTGAAAGGCCGACTTCGCCACCAATCACAACACGGTCGGTTGTGGCGAAGGTCTCACAAGCAACCCGCGCTTCGGGTTCTTCAGAAAGAAAGGCATCAAGGATGGCATCAGAGATTTGGTCACAGACCTTATCGGGATGTCCTTCGGAAACAGATTCCGAGGTAAACGTATAGTTGTCACGTGTCATTTGAAGTGCTCCAGTACAAGTAAATCCGCCACTTCAGGAAGCCGTTGTAGCAGTCGATAGGTTGGCCTACCTTTGCTTCAGGCAAGCGTCAATCGCTATTATCAGCGCTTTTTCTATATAAAGTTAACACACCGCCACAAAACAACAGAAACAAAACAACAGGCCAGTCACCAGTTCTGCGGTAAATTGTAGCGACCGTATCAGCAGGCAGACGTGCATCTAGATACCCAACCGTTTCAAACGGAAGCTGTGCCACAATCCCCCCCCGCGCATCAATCACAGCCGTCACGCCCGTGTTCGCCACCCGGACAAGCGGCTTGCCTTGCTCAACGGCGCGAAACTGCGCTTGCACCAAATGTTGCCAAGGCCCAGAAACAGATCCAAACCAAGCATCATTTGTTATCTGCAAAACCCAATCCGCCCCCTCAGGTGCGGCATTCACATCCTGAGGAAACACCGCTTCATAACAAATCAGTGGCAGGACTTTCCCCGCGGAGCCGAGATCTAGGAGTTGTCGCTGCGCACCAGCCGTAAAGCCAAAACCCTGGTCTGCCGCCAGCCCGTAAATGCCAAACCGCGCCATCAGACTGCTGAAAGGAACATATTCGCCAAATGGCACCAAATGCATCTTGTCATAGGTCTGCGCCAGCTGCCCCTGCGCATCCATAACCGCAACCGAATTATAAAACCCTTCGCCACGACGGTGCCCAATTCCAAAAACAACGGGCACACCATTGGCCGCATCACGCATCAACTCAATGGCATATTCCTCCGCATCAAGGCGTGACGGCACCGAGGTTTCCGGCCAGATGATCAAATCCGGACGCAAGCTATCTGCACTCAGAGCGGCAGTAAATTCAAGATTGCGATCAAAGAACACAGGTATCCATTCGGGATCCCATTTCTGATGCTGCGGTGCATTGGGTTGCAGCAGGCGCACAATAGGTTGATCGGCGGCAATACTCGGCCTACCCCCCGAGGAAACTCCGACTAACAAGGGCCCAGCACCCCAAGCAGCGATACCCAGCAAAACCGCACCTTTACGAGATATACAGCTCATGCCCCAAATGCCCGCGGTCATCAGCACGGTCAGCACATTTAGCCCATGCGGCCCTATCAACGCCACCAGTTGCATCGGTGCCAAATCGACCCAGATATAGGCAGGCATCGCCCATGGGAAACCTGTCAGAACATAGGCACGCAGTAGTTCCGCAGCTGGCAGTGTCACAACCAATGCCAGCGCAGACATCTTGGCATGCCCCAGCCACCGCGCCATGCTAAAGGCCAATGCCCAGAACAAAGCAAGTCCGCCCGCCATCAAGAACAAAGCAAAGGGAGCCATCCAACCATGACGCGCAATATCTACGAGGAAAGGTTCAACAATCCAGCTCAGCGTGATCCCGAAATAACCGCAGCCCACGGCCCAACCAAGCCAAACAGCACGGCGAGGGCCAGCGCTGCCCTCAAGTAAAATGGCAACAACAACCAAGGCAATCACAGCCAACGGCCAGAGACCAAAAGGTGCCTGGCCCAGCGCCATGACTGCCCCGGTCAAAACGCCAAAAAACAACGTTTTCCGCTGCGACATCGCCTGTAGGGTTTCTGCTATTCGCCCCACCCGGTTAGGCTTTCGTGATCGGTAGATGCACACGCACCCGCTTAATGCGGCGCGGATCAGCGTCGATCACTTCAAAGTCGGGACCAGCAGGATGGCGGATCATTTCGCCACGCCCAGGCACATGCCCAAGCAAGACGAAGACCAGCCCGCCCAAAGTATCCACATCATCGTCATCCAGATCATCGCTCAGGTTTAGACCAATCGCGGCCTCAAACTCATCCAATGGCGTGCGGGCTTCGGCAACGAAACAGCCTGGCTTTTCCTCAAACCATAGCTGCCCTTCCACGGTGTCATGTTCATCTTCAATCTCGCCAATCACCTGTTCGATCAGATCTTCAATCGTTACAAGCCCATCGACCCCACCGTATTCATCGATCATCAAGGCCATGTGAATGCGTTCCGTCTGCATCTTCTGCAGCATAATTCCGATCGGCATAGAAGGCGGAGCAAACAACAATGGCCGCATCAGTTTTTGAGCCGAGAACTGTCCATTCGTAGATGACCCGTTGAAACCGTGCTTCAGCGCGAAATCCTTCAAGTGGATCATGCCAATGGGTTTATCCAAAGTGCCTTCAAACACGGGCAAACGAGATAAACCGCTTTCACGGAAAACCTCGACCAGCTCATCTTTCAGAATGTCATCAGTCACCGCGATAATTTCAACGCGCGGGATCGCCACATCTTCAAGACGCATACGGCGCAGGTTTACCATGCCATGACCCGCAGCTACATTTGTTGCCGCTGTTGCCACGTCATGAGTTGCCTCTGCAGCCGGAACTGCCTCGTCTATCTGGGAAAAATTTGCAAAGAGTTTGCGGAAAAATCCGCTCTGCCCTGGCTCATCGTCTTCCTGCGCGCGTTGCGCTGCGCCAGAAGATCCTTCAATTGTATCGCCCATTGGTCCTTTCCGGGTTACTCAAATGGCGCAAAATGCGCGCCTATATTATATATGGGTCAGCAATACCAAGATTGCCAAGTATTTTTGTCTCAAGCCCCTCCATCAGGGCCGCATCTTTTTCATCAATGTGATCATAACCCAACAGATGTAGGATTCCATGAACAATCAAATGGGTTACGTGATCAGGAAACTTCTTGCCAGCCTCATCTGCTTCACGCAGACAAGTGTCAAAGGAAATCGCAATATCACCCAGTTCAGGGTCAGGCCCTTCCGGGGGCAAAGGCGAACCACCTGCCTCATCCGCACCACGTTCATCAGATGGCCACGACAACACATTCGTTGCCTTATCCTTTTCACGAAAATCCGCATTCAAGACGGAAATTCGTGCATCATCACAGCCCAAAATCGCAACCTCGAATTCCGCATCCGCATAATCAAGATAGCCAAGCGTCGCTTGTGCGGCACGTTCTGCCAACGCCTCAAGCCCCGCCTCATCCCAGCGGGCATCTTCACAAATCACATCAGTGATCATTTTTCCGCCTTCTTAGCTTCGCGCTTCACAAACGCATTTTGATCGGCGGCGTCATAAGCCTCGATAATCTTCGCGACCAGCGGGTGACGCACAACATCTTTGGCGGTAAAATAGTTAAACGAAATACTGTCGATATGTTTCAGTAACTTTTCCGCATCATGCAGACCAGAGGTCACGCCGCGCGGCAAATCCACCTGGCTGCGATCGCCTGTGATCACCATGCGAGATCCCTCACCAAGGCGTGTCAGGAACATTTTCATCTGCATCGCGGTCGCGTTCTGCGCTTCATCCAGCACAACAAAAGCATTGGACAGCGTGCGCCCCCGCATGAACGCCAAAGGCGCGATTTCGATGCGTTTTTCCTCAATCAATTTCGCCGCCTGCTTGCCAGGAAGGAAATCCCCCAAAGCATCGTAAAGCGGCTGCATGAAAGGATCGACCTTATCTTTCAGGTCACCTGGCAGATAGCCAAGCTTCTCGCCGGCCTCAACTGCGGGGCGCGACAGGATGATTTTATCGACCAATCCATCGGCAAACATCGACACGGCTGCAGCAACCGCAATATAGGTTTTCCCCGTGCCGGCTGGGCCAATCCCAAAGACCAACTCATTGTCAAACAGCGCCTTAGCGTAAACCTTTTGCGCTTCTGTGCGTGGCTCAACAGTTTTCTTACGGGTGCGGATTTCGACACGTCCGCCCTTAAACATCTCAAGCTGGTCATCAGGCGCATTTTCATGTCCACCGTTGTCGCCGCCCATACGAATTTCAGCTGCGATATCTCCGGTTTCAACCGTACGCCCGGCTTCAAGCCGCGCATAAAGACCGTTCAAAACATCCGCCGCTTTGGCGCATTCATAATCTTTGCCGTGCACGACAAGCTGGTTGCCACGCCGGATGATTTGCACGCCAAGAGTGCTTTCGATTTGGGTTAAGTTCTTGTCAAACTCACCACAGAGCTCAATAAGCAAGTGGTTGTCAGGATATTCCAGCAGCGTTCCAACGGCGGTTTCGGCGATGTCAGCTTCAATGTGCAGGTCTTCAGTTCCCAAAATGGCTCCGTTCTGTGTTTACCCTGAATAAAGCCGGAGCGAATCCGGCGATTCACCCAATCGTCGCAACTTGCCCGCCGCAACGCAAGCCGCTGCGGGCAATTCCTGCAAATCTTCATCTATTTGCCACATATTTTCAGGATATATTTAGGGCAGAATTTCCCCAGTGAGCGAATTTGTCTCAGTCGCGACGATCTTCACATCGCGAATATCGCCGATTTTCACATCCGTCGCAGGGGCATGAACCGCGTGCAAATATCCGGATTTCCCAATCATCTGCCCTTCAATGCGGCCAGCCTTTTCAAACATCACGCTTACAGTGCGTCCGATCATACTTTCTTGGGTTTCTTTTTGTTGCTGCGTCAAAAGGGCCTGCAATTTCTGCAGGCGTTCTTTCGCCACCAACGGATCCACTAGGGCGCGTTCCGCAGCTGGCGTACCAGGACGTGAGGAATAGCAGAACGAATAGGCCTGGCCGTAATGCACTTCACGGATCAGGGCCATTGTATCTTCGAAATCTTGGTCGCTCTCTTCTGGGAACCCAACAATAAAATCACCTGACAAAAGAATATCAGGGCGGGCCTCGCGGAAACGCTCAATCACTCGAATATAGCTTTCTGCAGTGTGATTACGGTTCATGCGCTTCAAAATATGATCGCTGCCCGATTGCACCGGCAGATGCAGATAGGGCATCAGTTTGTCGCAAGACCCATGGGCCGCAATCAGCGCGTCTTCCATGTCGTTGGGGTGCGATGTCGTGTATCGAATGCGTTCCAGCCCATCAACTTTCGCCAGCTCGCCAATCAATCCAGCAAGCCCCGTCGAGCCTTTAACCCCTTGGCCGTGATATGCATTCACATTCTGCCCCAAAAGGCTGATTTCACGCACGCCACGTTCCACAAGATCATTGGCTTCGCGGATGATGCGATCAACCGGGCGCGAAACTTCGGCACCACGCGTATAGGGAACAACGCAGAAGGCGCAGAATTTGTCACAACCTTCCTGAACCGTCAAAAAAGCAGCAGGCGCACGTTTGGCTTTTGGGCGCAGTTTTAGGTGTTCGAACTTATCTTCCTCAGGAAAATCAGTATCCAGCGCCTTTTTGCCCTCGTTCACCTTTTCCATCATTTTCGGCAAGCGGTGATAGGTCTGCGGCCCAACGACCAAGTCAACCATTGGTTGGCGACGGATGATTTCCTCACCCTCAGCTTGGGCAACACAGCCTGCAACACCAATTTTCAGTTCGGGATTCGCGGTCTTCAGACCCTTATAACGCCCAAGCTCAGAATATATTTTTTCCGCTGCTTTTTCGCGAATATGGCAGGTGTTCAGCAGAATCATATCTGCCTCATCCACCTTCTCTGTAGCCTCATATCCCTCATGCCCAAGGCTTTCCGCCATGCGCTCGCTGTCATAGACATTCATCTGACAGCCCCAAGTTTTAATAAAGAGTTTTTTCTTTTCTGACATCAGAAAGGTCCCGCGTTTGTTGCGGCACACATACAGGGGCAGAGAGAGGCTTGCAATATCCACCGTTTTAAGGGAATTTTGCGCCAAGCGAGGGCCTATGATTTACGATAATATTCACATGTTTCTGAACACTGGCAAAGCCGCCCTAGCAAAGGGGCCGGTGGCGTTGTTGTTGATTGAAGATCTCGTTGAGATCGAAAGCACAATTCGGCACCATCAACAGCTTGGTTTTGCTGAGGTTTTGGTGCTTAAGCCCGCCTCCCTGCCCTTGGCGGGCGATCTTGCGCAACACCTGCATGTGATCAACTGGGATGCTTTTGCCGATGATGCCACTGAAAATGCCGTAAACACCATTGCCGCAGCCACGCCCCCCGGCACCTGGCTTTATTACTGCTATAACGCCGAATATCTGATGTACCCCTTCATGGAAAGCCGCAGCATCACGGAACTTCTGGCTTTCCACAGTGAAGAACGCCGCGACTCGATGCTCACCTATGTCATTGATCTATACGCAAACGACCTTAATGCTTGCCCCTCTGGCGTTTCGCTAGAGAACGCTTGGTTCGACAAAACCGGGTATTACGCTTTGGCGCGTGAAGATGCCAAAAATCACTATCAGCCAAAGGAACGCCAGCTCGACTTCTACGGTGGTTTGCGCTGGCGCTTTGAGGAACATGTGCCCTTCCTAAAACGCACCATAGGCCGCAATGCTCTTTTCGCATCTGCCCCAAACCTAAAATTGCTGCCCGGTCATGCCTTCAATGATGAGGAATACAACACCTACTCCTGCGAATGGCACCACAATTTAACCGCGGCAATCTGCTCCTTTCGCGCGGCAAAAGCCTTACGTGCCAACCCTGGAAGTCGCGACGGGATTCGCACGTTCACTTGGCATAACTCCGTTAAATTCGAATGGAACAGCCAACAATTGCTTGATCTCGGCCTGATGGAGCCCGGGCAGTGGTTCTGATCAATAAGTTCTTGCCCTCAAGCATCCTTGAGGTTTTATCACTCTTCCCGACACACAAATCACGGGAAGAAGATCAAGATGGCAACCGATAACATGACCAACAGCCACGTCAGCTGGCGCGAGATCCTGACACGGCAATATGCCTTGCAGCTTGTTCTGGTGTCCCTTGGGGTCTGGCTTCATGCCGCCGACAGCTTGCTTCTTGCCACGATGATCCCGGATATATTGGCCGAGATCGGCGGGGATCGTTTCGTTGCTTGGACCATCGCCACCTATGAGATCGGGTCAATCGTTGCGGGCGCTTCCGCCGCCATCAGCACCATGCGCTACGGTATCCGCAATGTTATGAGCCTCTGTGCCTTGGTATTTGCACTTGGTTGCGCTGCCTCCATGCTGGCAACAAATATGCCGACCCTGCTGTTTGGCCGCGTTTTGCAAGGTCTTGGCGGTGGCGGGCTGACCGCTATGACGTTTATCGCCATCAGCGTGCTTTTCTCCTCACGTCACCAACCCCGCGTCATCGCTGTGGTATCCGCCCTTTGGGGTGCATCAGCCTTCATCGGGCCGCTGGTGGGGGCATTCTTCGTACAGTATTTCACCTGGCGTTTGGGCTTTGCCTTCTTCCTAGTGCAAGCACTTGGCCTCGCGATCTGGATCCGCCTGACGCCAGGCATCGGTAACGCGCCTGAGGCCACAGGCACACCCGTCACCCTGCCCGTCCGGCGCCTGCTTTTGCTCACAATCGGCACCACCATGGTCGCCGCCGCGGGCATCCGCGTAGCCTTCCCACAAACGCCGATCCTACTGATCACCGCCCTCGCCCTGCTGCTGCTGTTCCTACGCCTTGATGCAAAGGCCGGCGACAGCCGCATGTTACCCCACAAGGCCTTTCGCCTCAACAACCGTGCAGGGGCCGCTTTGCTGATGTGGTTCGCAATGTCCGCAGGTGTCATGGGCTTGATGAGCTACGGTCCCGTGCTGATGTCAGGCCTGCACAACACTCCACCCATTGTCATCGGGTATATCCTTGCAGGCGCATCCTTTGGTTGGACGATTGCTGCCATCCTTGTCTCGGGCGCACCAGAACACCAAGACCCCTACTGGATCGCTGGCGGGTTATCTCTTGTGGCGCTTTCCGTGGTGGGTTTCCTGATTTTCACCGCCACCGGCCCGCTTTGGATGATTGGTCTGCTTGCTTGGCTCGAAGGGCTTGGCTTTGGCAGCGCCTACACCTTCATCCAACGTCGCCTGATCGCCGTTTCCCCCAAAAGTGAGCACGCCCGCGTCACGGGTGCCATGCCAACCGTCGCACGTTTCGGTTACGCCGTTGGGGCCGCAATCTGCGGCATCCTTGCCAACGCCGCTGGCTTCGCGATTGACGCCGAAGCGGAGACCCTGCGCCTCGTCGCCCACAGCGTCTTTACTGGAAGCCTGCCATTTATTGCGATTGGTATGATAGCGATGTTGGGGTTCGTGAGGCCTAGGAAATAGCGCGCATTAACCGCCCAATTGTGGGCGCATCGCTTGATAGATAACCGCTGTCGCCACATTGGCTAGGTTCAAAGATTTGACAACAGGATTGCGCATCGGCAACCTAAAAAGCCGATCATCCATGCCATCCAACACCTCAAAAGGTAGGCCACTGGATTCACAGCCAAATACCAAATATCCGTCGGCTTTATAGTCTGGATCATAGATCGTCTGCGTACCTGTCTCCTCAAAGAAATACAGGTCATTCCGCATGGGTTTGCGCGCGGTCAGAAAGCTTTGCCAATCATCATATTGCGTCAGTTGAACATGTTTCCAATAATTCGTCCCCGCCCGACGTACGGATTTCTCATCCAATGAGAACCCAAGCGGCCGGATCAAAATCAGCTCCAACCCCAACGCCACACAGGTCCGCCCAATCGCCCCCGTATTGAACGGAATTTCAGGCGTCACAAGGACTACTTTCATCTGCGGATCGGGCATCGGATGTATCGGCTTTCTAATTCACATGCGCAGGATCAACCCGTCGCCAGCATCCTGTTACCCCAGCCCAAGGATCTTTTACAATGTCAATTGTGGCTGCCTTTTGCTGCAAATCGCTCGACCATGTCCTTTGTCGTGTTTCCCTGCGGGTAATTAACATCAGGGACAGGAAGACCTAGCCATTTGCAAAGTGGATCCCATCCATCACCAAGGTTGTGAACCAAAAGTCGCTCAGAATCGATGGTCGCGATGACCTCTTCTGTGTTCCGATTAAAGGTGGCAATTGCATGCTCCCGATCATCAGGACGTCCATCGAAGACTTGCTCAGCAACCACCAATACGGCCAACCCAGCTGGATCATCGCCACTTTGGAGGTATTTCAGAATTGTTGCTTCAAAACTGGTCCACCAGCTTTCGGCTGATCGCAGCGTCAGTAGGACTTTCGCCTCTGGATACACGTTTATCAAGGATCGCCAGTAATAGGCCGAAGGCCAGTCCACACAAGCGTTGTAGCCTTGGAACAAAACGCCCCAATCCGGCTCTGCGCCATTGGCAAGATCAAGCCACGACTCTCGCAGTGGTGCCCCCTCTTCAAGCTCGAACATATGATGTGTCGGCCCAGCGCCCAAAATGTTCAGAGCGTTGCGCATTGAATCAGTTCCCGTCCGACCAAATCCAGTCCCAATAATGCTGAGTGTCATAAAAATAATCCCCTAAGCCAATTTCACGTCAATATTAGGCTATGTGGCCGCCTCAATAGGAGGCCTTCAAACTCCAATGTCGAAGCATTCCCACGGCTTGCGCGACAGCGAAGGGCTATCAACAGTTTCCAAGGCAAAAAGGGCACAAACCGAACATCAGCAAATGAACACCACAGGTAATGTTCAAGCAGAATCCAAGCAACAAAATCAGCCCGGCACGACGCTCTACATTAAGTGCTACTTCCCGCGCAGGCGGATCACCACATCGACTTTGGAGACTTCCATCCCCTCAGGGGCGTCTGGCACGCGAGCCAAGATCAACTGATCCGCCGGGGCATCAGTCAGCCGTGCCTCGTCTTCCCAATAGAAATGCGGATGGTCTGTCAGGTTGGTATCAAAATACGACTTTGACCCATCCACTGTGATTTCACGCAAAACGCCTGCCTCACAAAAGGCACGTAACGTATTGTAAACCGTCGCCAAAGACACCGGATCAGCGGAAGACCGCGAGGCTTCGTACAGGCTTTCTGCCGTCACGTGACGATCTTGCCCATCACCCACAAGCAAAGTCGCAAGCGTCACACGCTGGCGTGTCGGACGCAGACCAGCATGCGACAACCATGTCGTACTTAGGTCTGCGGCGCTTTGTCTTGCTTCATGCGGGATTTGCGCTGTCATGTTCAACTTCTTCGTTGCGAGTTATTCTCATATAACGTCAAACCTTCGGAGAATTCAAACATAATCGCTGCTTATATGCCCTTACGGCACCACTGCTCTTGCCCTTGAATGGCCCGCTCTGCTAAATAGAGGTAACCAACAGAGAATAACAAAGGACCGGCATCAATGGCCCAATACCCGAGCAGCTTTGATAAAGAAGACCTTCTGAAATGCTCCCGTGGCGAATTATTCGGCCCCGGCAATGCGCAGCTTCCCGCTCCGCCCATGCTGATGATGGATCGTATTACCGAGATTTCCGGTGACGGCGGCGAACATGGCAAAGGCCATATCGTTGCTGAATTTGACATCACACCAGACCTTTGGTTCTTCGATTGTCACTTCCCCGGCAACCCGATCATGCCTGGCTGTCTTGGCCTTGATGGTCTTTGGCAGTTGACCGGCTTCAACCTTGGCTGGCGCGGCTGGCTGGGTCGTGGTTATGCGCTTGGCGTTGGCGAAGTGAAGCTGACCGGCATGGTCCGCCCCGACCGTAAAATGCTGACCTATAAGATTAATTTTACAAAAGCCATTCAGACACGCCGCCTAACTATGGGTGTTGCTGATGGTATCGTCGAAGCCGACGGCGAAGTGATCTATCAAGTTAAAGACATGAAGGTTGCCCTTTCGGAAAGTTAAAACTTCCGAAAACCAACCCTATATATGACGTGGTCCTGCTTTTTCGGCAGTCCACTGACCCTGAATAAGGAGAGCGCCAATGCGCCGAGTAGTCATCACCGGGATGGGCGTAGTGTCCTCCATCGGGAACAACGTCGAAGAAGTCACAAGCGCCCTGCGGTCCGGTAAATCCGGCATCGTTGCAGCTGAGGAATACACCGAAAACGGGTTCCGCAGCCAGATCCACGGCATGCCACAAATCAACCCCGCAGAACACATCGACAAACGTCAGTTGCGTTTCATGGGGCCTGGTGCCGCTTATAACTACATTGCCATGGTCGAAGCGATTAAAGATTCGGGCCTAGAGGACAGTGACGTCTCTAATGAACGTACAGGTCTGGTCATGGGCTCTGGTGGTCCGTCCACATCGAACTTCTTTGCGGCCCATAACATCGTGAAAGAAAAAGGCGCGCCAAAGCGTATGGGCCCTTTCATGGTCACCCGCTGCATGAGCTCCACAAACTCTGCCTGTCTCGCAACGCCGTTTAAAATCAAGGGCGTGAACTATTCCATCACATCCGCCTGCACCACGTCCCTGCACTGCATGGGCAACGGTGTTGAACAGATCCAAATGGGCAAACAGGACATCGTCTTTGCTGGCGGTGGTGAAGAACTTGATTGGACCCTGTCTTGCCTGTTCGACGCAATGGGCGCGATGTCTTCCAAATATAACGACACCCCTGAAAAAGCATCCCGTGCTTTTGACGCCAACCGCGATGGATTTGTCATTGCTGGCGGCGGCGGCGTTGTGGTTCTGGAAGAACTCAGCCATGCTCTCGCCCGTGGTGCAAAAATCTACGCCGAAGTCACAGGTTACGGCGCAACATCTGACGGCCACGATATGGTTGCCCCTTCAGGTGAAGGCGCAGAACGGTCTATGCGTCTTGCTTTGGCCACCGTCGGTGATCGCAAAGTTGGCTATATCAATGCTCACGGCACCTCGACCCCAGCGGGCGACGTGACCGAAGTTGAAGCCGTGCGTCGTGTATTTGGCGAAGGCAATGTGCCACCAATCACCTCCACCAAATCTGTTACCGGTCACTGCCTCGGCGGTGCAGGTGTTCAGGAAGCGATCTATTCCCTGATCATGATGGAAAACAAATTTATCGCACCTTCCGCAAACATCGAGGAACTTGATCCAGCCATCCGCCCCGGCGAGATCGCGACCGAGTTCGTAGAAAACGCAGAACTTGATACGGTTATCTCCAACAGCTTTGGCTTTGGTGGCACCAATGGCACTGTCGCCATGAGCAAATATCACGGGTGAATGTAAATATGTCTGATTTAATGAAGGGTAAACGCGGCCTAATTATGGGTGTTGCGAACGAGCGTTCTATCGCATGGGGCATCGCCCGCGAGATGGCAGCGCAGGGTGCTGAGCTTGCGTTTTCCTATCAGGGCGAAGCCTTTGGCAAGCGGGTTCTTCCCCTTGCTCAAAGCGTCGGTTCTGACATCATGGTTGACGTCGATGTAACGAATGACGTCTCCATGGATGCCGCCTTTGCAGTATTACAGGAAAAGTGGGGCAAGCTTGACTTCCTCGTGCATGCTATCGCCTATTCCGACAAGAACGAGCTGACCGGGCGCTTCATCGACACCTCACGTGAGAACTTCAAAAACTCCATGTCCATCTCGTGTTTCTCTCTCATCGACGTGGCCAAACGTGCGGCCCCAATGATGACTGATGGCGGTACAATCCTGACCATGACTTACCAGGGTTCCAACCGCGTGACACCGTTCTACAATGTCATGGGCGTGGCGAAAGCTGCGCTGGAAAGCTCTGTGCGCTACTTGGCAAATGACCTTGGCCCAGAAGGTATTCGCGTCAATGCGATTTCTCCAGGTCCAATGAAAACCCTTGCCGGTGCGGCCATTGGCGGTGCGCGTAAAACCTTCCGTCAGACGGAAGCCAACGCACCCCTTCGTGCCAATGCAACGCTCGAAAGCATCGGTGGTACAGCCGTGTATCTGGCGTCTGATTACGGCAAATGCACATCAGGTGAGATCATCACAGTCGACGGCGGCTACCACGTACTGGGCATGCCCCAAAGCGAAAACCTGTAAACATTTCCGGACTGCGCACATCTCTGCGCAGTCCGACACAAAATCGCACAACAAAACACGGGTAGTTAGAACAACTGTAGATGACTGTTGACCGAACAAATCGGGTCTTCATTACACTTACTCCAATAACCGCATTTATCAGACCTCCACTTCTTTGACGAAATAGTCATAGTTCGCCCCAGCCATCATTAGTGTCTTTCCGAGCGGAATTTGCGCGTCCCGTGCACGGTCGTAGACGCCTATCGGGTCATTCGTTTCAGGGTCTGCCTTCATCGCAGCACAAGCTTGCTCGCGTCGAAACTCGTCCCGCATGTCGATTATCTGAAAAGGGTCATAAAAACGCCTAGCGTTTGATCGTAGGCATGAACTGATCACAGTATCATCATCTAAGTTTTGGCAAATAATCCTCTCCAGCAAAAGGCGCAGATTGGCACCTTTGGGAGCGCGCAGTTGCTTCAAAATGCTGCCGCTTCTTGCGTACTGGATAATCAGGTACTCGGTTTTCTTAGCCATCAAATCGTCCTTAATGTTAGCTCCCGATGTTGACCACGAGAAACATAGTCAACATTCGTGCCGAACACAGCGTTGTTCAGAGAGAGTTCTTAGCCATCATCCGATGCTTTACATGGAAACTCTACTCCTGAGTTCGAAATTTGACGCCTCCGGGCTTTCCCTTCATCCGGCGCTGTGCCACCTTCGCCGCAGAAGGGAAACGACATGCCAATCACCACCTGTATTTTTGACGCCTACGGAACCCTCTTTGATGTCAACTCTGCTGCCCGTAAGGCCGCACATGAACCCGGCAACGAGGCACTCGTCAATTGTTGGCCCGCGCTCGCCGCAGATTGGCGCAGCAAACAGCTAGAATATACTTGGCTGCGGGCGGTCGCGAATGCCCATGATGATTTCTGGAAAGTCACCCAAGACGGTCTTGATTGGGCGATGGAAAAACACGGGCTTTCCGGGGATGCCCTGCGTAGCCGTTTGATGCAGCTTTACGCGGAACTATCTGCTTATCCAGAGGTTCCAGAAATGTTAAAGACTTTAAAGAACGCCGGTCAGAAACTTGCAATTCTTTCAAATGGCGAACCAAAAATGCTGCAAAGTGCCATGGAAAGCGCCGGGATCTCAGACCTTCTGGATGATTGCCTTTCGGTGGAAAACGTCGGCGTCTACAAGCCCCATGCCCGGGTGTATGACATGGTTGGCGACCGCTTTGGCTGCGCGAATGATCAAGTGCTTTTCGTATCCTCCAACGGCTGGGATGCTGCCTGTGCAACAGGCTATGGTTTCACCGTTGCATGGGTCAACCGAATGGGTAATCCAGTCGACCGTCTTCCCTGGAAACCAGCCCATATTCTATCTGACCTGACAACCATCCCAGAATTGGCAAAATCCCTGTGAATACAAATAGCTACACAACATCTGACGGCGTGAAAATCTGCTATTCTGATGAGGGCTCAGGCACACCATTATTGCTTCTTTCAGGCCTCACGCGCAACGCATCTGACTTTCAATATGTGACGCCACATCTATCTGGTTACCGTGTTATTCGGCCAGATTACCGAGGGCGTGGCCGTTCAGAATGGGCACCGCATGAGACCTATACAGTGCCCATCCAAGCGCGCGACCAAGTCGAGCTTCTCGATCATTTAGGCATTGATAAGGTTGCCATAATCGGCACATCCCTTGGTGGTCTGATTTCACTCATTCTTGCGGTTACAGCCCCCCAACGTTTGGCCGGCGTCTGCTTCAACGACATCGGGCCAGAGGTCTCCGATGAGGGTCGAAAATTCATCATGACCTACCTCGGTCGTCGCCCTCCACAAAAGACCCTGCAAGACGCAGCACACGCCCGCGCGAAGTTTATGGAGGGTTTCAAAGATGTCCCGATGGAACGCTGGTTACAGGAAGCAACCAACCATTATGTTGAGGAAAACGGGCGCCTGAACATTACCTACGACCCCGCCCTGCGCAAACCTTATGAGGCCGCAAAAAACGCCGATCAGCCCGATCTCTGGCCGTGTTTTGACGCGTTATCCGACCTTCCCATCGCCCTCATCCGAGGCGCAAACTCTGACATTTTGACGTTGGATTGCGCAGCCGAAATGTGCCGCCGCCGCCCAGATATGCCATATGAGAATGTGACCGACCGCGGCCACGTGCCCTTCCTCGATGAACCACAAAGCCTTTCTGTCATTCATAAATTTCTGGATCTTCTCTAATGGTTTCCTACGCCGATATTCAAGCCGCCCAATCCCGCCTTGCCGGTCACGCACGTCATACGCCGCTGCTTTCATCCCCCTTTTTGGATGAAATCGCTGGTCGAAAAATCCTCGTGAAGCCCGAATGCCTGCAACACACTGGTTCTTTCAAATTCCGTGGCGCTTGGTCGGCAGTTTCTGCACTGCCAGATGCGGCCCGCCAGAAGGGCGTCATCGCCTTTTCATCGGGCAACCACGCCCAAGGCGTGGCCCTTGCCGCTGCGCGCCACGGCGTACCATCGGTGATCATTATGCCGGCAAACGCCCCTGCGCTGAAGATTGCCAACACCCGCGCTTTGGGCGCCGAAGTGGTACTTTATGACCGTGCAACCGAGACCCGTGAAGACATTGGCGACCGCCTATCATCCGAGCGCGAACTGACCCTAATCAAACCCTATGACGAGCCCCTAGTGATCGCAGGCCAAGGCACCACAGGTCTTGAAATTGCAACCGATTGCGATGCAAAAGACGCTGAGGTCCTAGTGCCTTGCGGTGGCGGAGGGTTATCATCTGGAATATCAGTTGCACTGGCACATGATGCGCCCCGAATGCGTGTAAGGCCTTGTGAACCAGAAGGTTTTGACGACACGACACGTTCACTTGCCTCGGGTAAGATCGAATATAATGCCACGCCGGAAGGCTCAATCTGTGATGCGATCGTCACCCCAGCCCCTGGCGAAATCACCTTCCCTATTATGCAGAAAAACTGTGGCGCAGGAATTGTCGTGACGGATGACGAATGTCTACATGCCATGGCTCTCGCCTTTCTACGTTTGAAGATCATTATTGAACCCGGCGGCGCAGTTGCCCTTGCCGCAGCGCTGTTTCATGGCAATCAATTGACCACTGACACTGTTGTTTGCGTCGCCTCTGGTGGTAATGTTGATGCCGAAATGTTCAACCGGGCCCTCGCTCAATATGGGACGCCAAAATGACCCGATTTACGATTGCTTCTTTTAACGTCAAAAACCTGATCAGCGCCGATCAGGAATATTATCGCTTTGAAAAATACACCCCGGAAGAATACGCTTGGAAGGAAGATTGGTTGGCCGACCAATTGCTGTCACTTGATGCAGATGTCGTTGGGTTTCAAGAGATTTTCGAAGAGGACGCCCTACGTGCAGTGATCTCTGAGGCCGACAAACGCGGCGAAGCCTCCAACGAAAGCTCAATCCCTGACCACTCCAAACGCTATGCGCGAAAGGCCATTTTTCGTAAGCTCGCCTACGCGCGCTATGGTCCAGACGCCGCGCTTGCCTTCGCGCCCAATATAAATGACGCAGGTCCCGGTGAACGCCGTCCCGGCGTTGCCGTTCTGTCGCGCATGGGGTTTGTGGGTGAACCAGAGGTGATCCAACAACTTCCCAAGCCGCTTGATATCGAATTCGGTGGGTTGACCGAAGGTGACGGTGGATCTTTCCGAATTTCCCGCCTGTCGCGCGCAATCCTAAAGGTGCGTATTCCTGTCGGCGACCAAATCGTAACCGTGTTCAACTGTCACTTAAAATCCAAGCTAGGTGAATTCATTCGCCCTCAAGGTGCTGATTTTGCCCCTGAAGCTGATCTATTGGCCTATGACGCCGCTGGTCGTGCTCTTGGCGCTTTACGTGCCAGTTTACGTCGCACGGCAGAGGCTTGGGTTCTGCGAAATGAAATCGTGAAAGAGTTGACCGCGTGCAATCCCGTGATGGTTCTGGGCGACTTCAACGATAGTGAACATGCCGTCAGCAGTGAAATCATTTCCGGCGAGGCCCCGTTCAAAAACTATTCTTGGATGCGCCGCCACGATGCCCAGCGCGCCAATGAACGCTATTCCCGTGATCAGAATGACCAAATTCAAGGCGCTATCACATCCATGCGCCTGCATTCGGCAGAGAAGCAATTTGTGCGGAAATCTATGCGCGACATGGTTTATACATCGGCCTTCGGCGGCGTTTTTGAATCCATTGATCAGATCTTAATGAGTAACCATTTCATGCCTGACAACCCACAAGCCATTGGTAAAATGGAATATTTCTCCGTGTTGAATGACCACCTGACCGATGGTTCCCATACCGAGGCACCCTATAATAAGCTGGCCTCTGACCACGGGCAAATCATGGCGCA
>Ga0209292_1002698_pt1 | contig 20133 bp, 11 predicted proteins | sample GOMGulsemesocosm_2_FD_184634 | JGI IMG/M metagenome (GOLD analysis project Ga0209292, IMG submission 184634) | Methane-oxidizing microbial communities from mesocosms in the Gulf of Mexico - GOM9C Gulf of Mexico (SPAdes) (version 2) | ecosystem: Environmental > Aquatic > Marine > Cold seeps... | reverse complement strand
CATCTTTTACTTTATATACGGTACTGTCAGTATAATGAATGCTTTTTAAAGCGGTTTGCAGCATTATTGAATTACTCTCATAAATTTTTCCTTCACCCAATTTTTCTCCTGGTGTAATTAATTCGTTTCCGGTTGAAATTATGGCGATAGATGGTTTTTTATATACAGCAACTTCTGTTGTACCTAATGAAGCTAAATATCCAATTCCTGCAGCTGTAAGTTTTGTTCCTTTTTTTAAAGCTATTGCACCTTTTTTTATTTGTTCTCCAAAAGGACGGATATTTGTATTTTCTAAAATAGTTGTTATTAAAGCTAATTTGTTATTTGTAACAGTTGTCTTTTCTTGCATAATAACTGCGTTCGCAGTTTCAGGTACCGGTGCTCCTGTAAAAATACGAACAGCTTCTCCTTTTTTTAAAATTGGAGTGTGGTGGTCACCAGCCTTCACTTCATTTACAATTAAATAATTATTGTCTTCATGTAAGTGTAATGCATATCCATCCATTGCCGATTGGTTAAAGGGTGGCATGTTTATACTAGAAATCACAGATTCAGCAAGATAAAAATTAATAGCATCTGAAAGTTTTTTTATAACTACAGGGTTGCTAAAGCAATTTTTGTTGATGTATTGATGTGCCTTTTGGACGCTTATCATTAGAAAAGGAGTTAAATAAAATAGTAGATTCGTTATTTCTTGGCAAACATAACGAAAATATTTAGTTCGAAATATGACAATTGTCACATTTTTATAAATACAGTTGGATGTGCTGTTTACAAAGGTTTTATTACTGGTTTTGGTGGTAGTCTTATTTTGTTAGTTTGTTGAGTTAATGCTAAAAAATGTAATACCTTTGCTCAATAAATGTAAAAAAACAAAAAATGAAAAACCAATTATTAGGTAGCATGTTTAAAAATTATATTATTTATTTTATAGTGGCAAGCTCGTTCTCATTTTCTCTTACATCTTGTAATGGAGTGGGGGGAGATGTAAGTGTAGAGCCTGTTAAAGGCATTTATTTATGCCCTATGAATTGTGAGGGAAGTAAGAGTGATAAACCAGGGAGTTGCCCTGTTTGTAAGATGCTTTTAGTAAAAGAAATTGAAGTTCTTGAAATGCTTTCAGGTAAAAAGCATTCCGACAAATCTGTATTTAATTTAGATGCTGTTTGGGTGGATCAAAATAATGAAAAGCATCAATTAGCTGATTATCGTGGTAAATTATATTTGACTACAATGATTTTTACAAATTGTGATTATGCGTGTCCAAATTTGCTGTCAGACTTACAGAATATTGAAGATGAGTTGACTGATAAAGCAAAAACAAATATTGGATATTTACTAATAACAATGGATCCAGATAATGATACTCCTGAGAAATTAAATAAATATGCGAAAAATTTTGATTTAGACGAGAGTAAATGGAGTTTTTTGAACGGAGATAAAGATGCAACTTATCAGTACTCAAAACTTTTAGGTATTGGATATAAAAAATTTGAAAATGGAATGTATGGCCATTCTAATATTCTTAGTTTATTAAATGAATCTGGAGAAATTATCTATCAAATTGAAGGGATTCATGTAGATAATAGTGAACTAATAAGTATAATAAACTCGTTATAATATAAGGATAAATGACATTTGTTTTTTGTAACATGATATTTATCATAGTTAGTATTGGTGGTAATCTGTAAAATTGCAATTCACTAACTTTTAAAATACAGTCATTTATGAAAGGCAATAAAATGGGAGACAAGCAAATCAAATCTAAAGAAGATTTGCAACGTCATGATAGAAGAGATTTTTTAAAATCTTCTGCAGCAATAGGTACTTCCTTAGCTGCAATTAGTTTGGCTTCTGGTGAAGCTCATGCTCAAGAACCTGTTAGTCAGTCAACAGAACAAGAAGACTACGAGTTAACTTTTGATGGTAATCAAACCAAAGGAGATATCTTAGCACAATGTCCTTATTGTGGTGTTGGTTGTGGTACTATCATTAAAACAGATAATAAAGGTAAAATTACTAGTGTAGTTCCAGATCCTAAACATCCGACTAATAAAGGTTTACAGTGTATTAAAGGTTTGGCTTCGGCTGAGGCAATTTATGTAGATAGATTAACTGTTCCTTTGATTAGAAAAGATATGTCTGATCCTTCTAGAGGGTATGTGTCTAAAACTAAAGGAAGTTTTGATCGTTCTTTATTTAGAGAGGCTACTTGGGAAGAAGCGGAAGAGTTAATTGTTGAAAAAACTGTGGGGATTATAAAGAAAAAGGGTGGAAACGCCGTTGGCCTTTACGGTTCTGGACAGCTTTCTGTTGAAGGTCAATACCTAGAGAATATCTTAATGAAAGGTGTTATTGGATCAAATACAATTGAAGCAAATGCACGTATGTGTATGACATCTGCAGTAACTGGGTATTTTAAATCATTAGGTTCAGATACTCCTCCTACTTGTTATGATGATATTGAAGAAGCAGATATGATTACTTTCTGGGGACATAACTCTAGAGGGTCTCACCCAATTTTATACTGGAGAGTTGCCGATCATAAAAAAGCAAAAAATATCCCTACACTTTGTGTAGATCCAAGAAGAACTGGTACTGTTCAAGGGTTAGAAGAAGTTAATCCGAATAACTCTTACCATTTCCAAACATTAAATGGAGATATCTCTATTCATAATGCTATTGCTTATGCTATTTTAGAAAAGCATGAAGAAGCAGTTGATTATGATTTATTAAAAAAGAGTGTTTCTGGATGGGAAGACTATATTGAAAAAGTAAAAGCAGGGTTTAATCCTAAGGATGTTGAAGACATGACTATGATTCCTGCTGAAGAAATTTATAAAATTGCGGAAGTTTGGGCTAAGGCCTCTATTAAAGGTAAAAAAGCTGGAAAAGGTGGAGTTTTATCTTTCTGGGGAATTGGTTACAACCAACACATACATGGTCAACACAATACAATGGGATTAGTAAATCTTATGGTGTTAACTGGTAATATTGGAAGACCAGGTTGTGGACCTCACTCTCAAACTGGACAACCAAATGCAATGGGAGAAAGATTAACAGGTGGTTTAACATCTCGTTTACCTTTTAATATTGGTCTTGGTGATGAAAAACACAGAGCTCATATGGCTAAATCTTGGGGTATTCCTAAGTCTAGATTAGATGATGTTGCAGGAATGCAAAATAGAGGAATGGCTATTGGAATGATGGAGCGTGCAATGAAAGAAGAGGTTGATGCCATGTTCTTAATTTATGCTACTCATATTGATTTACCAGATAGTCACAATTTAGTTAGACCAGCTTTAACTAGAATGTTTACTGTTGCACAAGAAATTTACACACAAGCACCGAATAACTTGTATGCTGATGTTATTTTACCAGCAGCAACTTGGGGTGAATGGGTTGGAGGAACATATATCCAATCAGAAAGAAGAGTTTATGTTGTAGATGGTACAGCAAATCCTATTAAAGGGACTCGTCCAGATATGGATATGGTAATTGATAAAATTAAAATGCTTGCTCCTAAATTAGGATTAGATGCAAGTAAAATTGTACCTTACGAAAGAAAAGAAAATGGATTTTACGATCCAGAAGAAGTATTCCGTGACATGATTAGAGCGTCTAAAGGTACTGATGCTGATATGACAGGAATGTTAGCTGTTGAAGAGGAAACAGGAAAATCTCCTTACCAACAAATTAGAGATTTAAGAGGTATACAATGGCCAGCGCCAACGGCAGAAAGTGCTAAAAATGGTGGTACAAAACGTAGATACTTAGATCAAGAAAATGATGATACCGCTTGGGATGAAAAACCTTATGGTGATTTCCGTCATAAAGATGGTAAAATGCACATGCACTTCTGTAATCAAGATTATTCACAACGTGAGGAAATCACTAAAGAATTAATGAAGTTTGGTGCTAAAGGTCATGAAGATTTCTATGCAATTGATAATATTCCATTATTAGAAAAAGCTAGAGATATGGCACTTACACCTGATATTCCAGATGAAGAATACCCAATGTGGTTAGGGTTAGGTGTTGTGTATGAGCACTTCCATACAGCAAAAACTATACGTTCAGGAACAACACGTAAGTTAGTTCCAGAAATGTATTTAGAATTGCATAAAGATGATGCTAAAACGTATGGTTTAGCGGATGGTGATTGGGCTGAGATTACTACTCGTAGAGGATCTTACCAAGCGCGTGTTTCTATTGGATTGGATTCAACAGTGAAACCAGCAAGAAATACAGTGCCTAAAGGTTATATGTTTAGTCCTTGGAACTTATCAGTAGCAGATTCTGCTGATCCAAAGAAAAATAAATGGTTAGTTAATGGTGTTTCTTCTAGAGCGTTTGATCCAGTTTCTGGTCAAGTAGATTTTAAGAAACTAGCTGCTAAAATCAAAAAAATTAACTCATAAAACTAAATTAGATGTTGAAAAAAAATATATCAATAGCTGTTTTATCTCTAACGCTAGGTCTTTTTGCGACCAGCTGTGGAGGTAATGCAGAAGAAAGCAAATCAGCTGCGAATGTTGAAAGAGTTTATATTAAAGGAGATGTAGCTAAAGGTGAAGAAATCTTTAAAATGAACTGTGTAGCTTGCCATCAAGCTGATGGAAAAGGACAAGCAGGTTTTGCTCCAAACATTAATAACATTGATTTCTTATCAATTGCAGATGATGAAACAATTAAAAACTTTATCCTAGAAGGCCGAGCTGGAACAGCTATGATGGCGTATAAAGATATGCCTAACGTATCTGAGGGGATTGATGATTTAGTTGCTTATATGCGTTCTTGGGAAAAAGAATTTGAATTAGCGAAAGTTACGCCAGTCGATAAGAACTGGAAAAGTACAGGTAATGCAGCTAACGGAAAAGAATTGTTTAAATCATATTGCTTGTATTGTCATGGTGCTAGCGGAGAAGGTTATGCTTCAGGTGGTGCTGGGACAGCAATTGGAAATCCAGCATTCTTAAGTTTAGTGTCTGATGATTACATCAAGCAAACTTTGATTTTAGGACGTAATGGAACTGCAATGAAATCGTTTGCAGGAGCAAAAGGTGTTGCTCATATGACGGATAGTGATATGGATGATGTTATTAGTTATTTAAGAGAGTTAGGAAAATAATTTTTTTTAATGAATAGAAGAAGATTCATGTTAGCGTTGCTTTCTGGTGCTCTTTTTTTAATTCCAGTAATTTTTATTGGATTTAGAAAAAAGATAGAGGTCAGAAGGCAACGCTTTCTTAGGCCTCCAGGTGCTTTGCCTGAGAAAGAGTTTAAGAAACAGTGTATTGGGTGTTATAAGTGTGCAACTGCTTGCCCTAATGATTGTATTGAAATGGCTGGTTTTGAATATGGAGAGGACAATGTTCATACTCCTGTTATAAATCCGAGAAACAGAGGTTGTATTCAATGTATGATATGTACACAAGTTTGTCCCACTGGTGCTTTACAAGAAATAAGCACTGATGAGATAGATATTTTGGAGCATGCAAAAATGGGATTGGCAGTAGTTGACGAAAGTCTTTGTTTCTCTTTTTTTGGGAGGACCTGTGGTGTTTGTTATCGCGCATGCCCTTATCCTGGAAAGGCGTTAACTGTTGGTTTGTTTGAACAACCAACCGTAAATGCTGATTATTGTACTGGATGTGGACTATGTGAACAAGCATGTATTCATATGCCACAAGCAATTCGTATAGTGCCTAATATTGATAAAGTATAAGTGTAAACTAAATGAAGAAGATTCCTAAGATCCAAATATTACGTTATTTAAGCTTATTTTTAGTAATAGCTTTTTTTGTTTTTATACCCATGAGTAATTGGTATGCAAATTTAAAAATATCATATAATAATTCAAGGTTAGTTGGTCTTTCAGATGGTAACATAAAAAGTATGATTTATCATGCATTAGACTGGTTTTACACGTTTTTTGAAAACCCTGTTACTACCGCAACTTCCAATAATGGTTCATTGTGGGCTTATACGGTATTTGGAATTCCAATATCAGATCCACTTGGCTTGTTAAGTGAATTAATTTCTTCCGTTCATTTCCCTATAAAATATTTTTTAGGAGGTTTAATCCCATATGTTTTAGCAATTATTTTTGGTCGTTTTTTCTGCTCATGGCTCTGTCCTATGGTTGTTATTAATGCAGTAAGTGGAAAGATTAGAAAATTATTGATATGGCTTCATATTCCGTTATTAGAAATAAAAATACCGGTACAGACAAGAGGTGTAGTTTTTTTTGGAGGATTAATACTTAGTTATGTTTTTGGTATGTGGACGTGGCATTTTATTTTGCCATATATTTCTTTTACACATGAGATTTTTTCTTTAATTATATTTCAATCTTTTACTATTGGTGCTTATTTTTTATTAGCTATTATTCTTTTTGAAATTGCTGTAATCCCAGGACAATATTGTAAATCTATTTGTCCAACAGGTTTCTTGTTATCAATGATTGGTAAATTTAGAGTTGTTAGATTAAAGACAGAAACTTCAAAATGTACAAAAGGTTGCCATGATTGTTATGATGTCTGCCCAGTTGATTTATATCCAAAGAATAATGAACTAAGTAGTTGCCATTTATGTATGAAGTGTGTAAGTGCTTGTCCAATAGATAACATAAACATTTCATCAAATTTAAAGAAAAGTGAAAAAAGTGAAAAAAAATAGAATAAGGTTAATATTAGCCTTATTATTGAGTGTTTTCTTTAATGTAGGCACGGCTAATGCTCATCATTATAAGGGGCTACCTCATTATAATTATTTTGATAATTATCCTCAGGTTCCTATTTTTGAGTATATTGAAGAGGGGGAGGAGTATACAGTTTTTGTTACCATTTATAATTTCCAAGGTTTATCTTTGGACATGGTTGATTCACCAAATGATGTTAGGTTTTACATTTATTTATATGATTTAGAAACGGATAAGTCTTATGAAGGAGAAGCAGCTTTCAATATCTACTCTCATAATAAATTGGTGAAACGATTTATAAATATGAAACAGGAGGAAGAAAGAATTTATTCAATAAAAGCAGAAATTGAAGAACAAGATGAACTTATTTTGGAGTCCATTTTTATTGATAAAAATGGTAAAACAGTCAATATTAAAATGCCAATAAAGATTACAAAAACTTTTTTTGATGAATATGGTTTGTATATTATTGTAACTTTGTTTTTTATTATAGTTGGAATAATAAAGAAAATATCAGATAAAAGAAATAAAATTATTGATGCGTAATATCTTTTTACAATTAGATTCATCACGTTGGTGCCTGCCTTCATCTTCAGGTGAAATAAAATATGCGGGTGAAGAACAATTGTTACTGATTTTGTTTTTCGTTGGAGTAGGTGCTTATTTTTATTGGAAAGCCATTATAAAAAATATCGCCATCACAACTTCTGATAAAAGAATCGATCTTTTGAAAAGTTCTCTCTTAAGAAGAATAGTTAATTGGAAATATTTTTCTTTTTCGATTAGAGTATTGCCGGGTATAGCGTTTGTTATTATTTTAATAACAGGTTTTTATGGGCGAAAATATACTAGTCTTGCTGCTGGATTTACATGGCTATTTTGGTGGACCATATTAATCTTTTTTGTTGCTTTTTTTGGGAAAATATTTTGTGCTGTATGTCCGTGGGATTTTTTCGCAAATCTTTTTGAATTTGGTTGGCTCCATAAATTAAAGAAAAAATCACATAGTTTAAATTTAAAGTTCCCAAAAGCTTTGGCGAATATCTATCCTGCGATTCTGTTTTTTATTATTCTAACCTGGTTGGAATTGGGGTTTGATGTAACACGGAATTCTTATCTTACTGCAATTCTTGGACTTATGATGGTAGGGGCAGCTATTTTATTTGCTCTACTATTTGAAAAAAGAGCGTTTTGTAGGTCTGTTTGTTTAGTTGGAAGAATAAGTGGTTTATACGCACAAATGTCTCCTGTGGAGTTAAGAAAAATTGATGATGATGTATGTCGAACTTGTAAAACAAAAGAGTGTATTACAGGTACTGACACTACTACTGCATGTCCTACATCAGAAAAACCATTTCTACTTACTCAAAATACCTATTGCACATTATGTACAGAGTGTATAAGATCTTGTGAGAAAGACAATCTAACGTTGAAAGCGCGCCCTTTAGGAGTCGATTTAGGTTCTCTTAAAAATAGTAGAAAAGATGAGTCTATACTTGCATATGTAATATTAATCCTTACTTTTTTTCATGGAATAACCATGACTAAATTATGGTATGTATGGTTGGCAAAAATTTCTGCTACCTTTAGTTTAGATCATGTTGGTTCTTTTACTGTTATGATGGCCATATTGTTAGCTTCTGTATTCCTAATATTAAAAGGAATTGGTTTACTTGTTGGTAATTTTGTCTTAGAAAGAAAAGCTGAACTTCATTTAGCTTATGTTTTTATACCGATTACTTTAGGATATCACTTAGGTCATAATTCAATGCACCTTTTTGTAGAAACGTCTTATTTAGTTCCTGTTATTAATGATCCTATGGGGTATGGTTGGGATTTGTTTGGTTTGTCTCAATATGTTCCGAAACCATTTATTAACCCTGATATTCTGAGGTTTTTACAATTGACAGTTGTTGCTGTCGGGTTCTATTTTTCTATAAAAGTTCTTGGTCAAAGGGTTAGCCAAATTTCTAAAATTAAAAAGACAACTAAGCTATTGTATTTTACTTACTTTATGTTAGTCTTGAGTTTTGGTATTTTATCGATTTGGTTTATTTATCAACCCATGATAATGAAAAGTGTTGGCGTATGAAAAATGAGGATCAGACAAGTAGGAGAGATTTTTTTAAATTTGGATTTAATAAAAGTTCAAAGATTGTAAAAGAAGAGGTGATAAAAAAAGTCCCGCGTATAGGTGTTAGACCACCAGGAGCAGTCCCTGAAGTTGAATTTTTACTCTTATGTTCAAGGTGTAATGATTGTGTAGATGCTTGCCCGCATGACGTAATTTTTAAACCTTCATATGAGAATGCAAAAATTTATGGTGATACACCATTTCTAAATTTAAGTGAGAAATCGTGTGAGTTCTGTACAGACTTTCCCTGTATATCTGCTTGTACAAAAGATGCTTTACTTAAAGTTGAGGAAACACCTAAGATTGGAGTTGCAAAAATATTTAGGGATCATTGTTTAGGTGCACAAGGGCAACATTGTGATTATTGTTCAAGGAGTTGTCCAAAGGAATTTAATGCATTATCAATAGGTGACGATAGGGTTCCCATTATAGATGAGGATAAGTGTGTTGGTTGTGGTAAGTGTGAATATATTTGCCCTTCAATAACTGGAAAAGCGATTAAAATAAGCTGGGATTTTTAAGACGGAATAAGCGTAATGTTTTTAATAGAATAGTCTCATTTGTTATTTTGTTAAAAACCTATATCTTTATATTATGATACAAAGTATTAATATTAAATATACAAGTTTTTTGGTTGGGGTTGCATTGATTTTCAATTCATGTACAAACTCTGATAATAAGGTTAAAGAAGAAGTCAAACCTTTAAAAAAACAGATTGAAAACACAACTGTGTTTGAACATGTAGATGAGCCGAGTAGGTATATCAGTTTTCAAAAAAAGAAAAACTTACAATCTTATAATTTTAAGGGTAATGTTTCTAGTGTTAATCAAACAAATTATTGGTTTAAAAAAACCAATAAGGGAATTGTTAAAACGCCTAAAAAGTTAAAAACAGATGTCTATAAATATAATAGAGAAAAACAAATGACTGTTCATGATCGAATAGCTGATGATGGTGAGTTGTTTTTCACCAATAACTACACATATGATTCAGCAGGTTACTTAACAGCTTATTTTGAGTCTAATGATGTTAGGTTTGTTGTGAGTACAATTCCTATTTATAGTACGGATGAGTTCATTTTTAAAGAATCACATTTAAATAAATTTGAAATTTCCATTGGGAATTCACTTATTGAGTTACAAGACTCTCTTCATATGATTACTAAAACAACCAGTTGGACTGGTAGTAAAACAAAAAATAAAATCATTAATAGACTGGATAAAAGAGGGAATGTTATCTTTAAAATGCAGTTTGAAACACTATTGGATCAAAAATTTGGTAGTGCGGCAGAATCTGTAACCGAATATACGTATACTAGTAATGATTTAATTTTAGAAGAGAAACAATACAACCCTTGGGGGATGTTTGATGATTATAAGGATAGGCTTAAAGTTATTATCCAAAATGAATATGACAGTAATGATATGCTTATTAAAAGTACATTTATTAAAAAAGATGGTTCAATTGATTATGTGTTAACATATCTGTATAAATTGGACAAGCATGGAAATTGGGTTGAGAGAACAACTGTTAAAAATGAAATTAAAGAGAGTCTCCTACTGCGTGAAATTATTTATTTTGAGTAATAAAAAATGTCAATGTTATTATTACTCAATAGAATTTTTCTCTAGAACTATTTAGATGTTAGAACACAACGGTTTGTACTCATAAATATCTCAATAATTAAAATTATCAATTTATTTTAGAATTAGAAACATTAACTAAAAAAGCCTTCCGATTTCGGAAGGCTCTTTGTTTGTAACTCAGTGCTACAAATAGTAGCGGGGACAGGACTCGAACCTATGACCTTCGGGTTATGAGCCCGACGAGCTACCAACTGCTCCACCCCGCAATATATGTTTGAATAATAATTATCGTTTCTAATTGCGAGTGCAAATATACGTCTAGTTTTTTAGCTAAACTAATTATTTTTAGATTTAATATATTATGTTTTTAAAAAAATAAATTTATAAAGTGATATGTAAGTTAAAACTAGTGTGTTAAACGTTTAATAAAACTTATTGTTTTTATTGTTAAATAATAAAGTATGGAGGATATAAGAGTCCAACTCCTTAATAAATTCACATTTATTAAGGAGTTGTTGCATCTTATATCATTGTTATAATTTTGTTACTTTGAATTCAGTTCTTCTGTTTTCTTCATGTTTCTCTTCAGAACAATCTACAGATAGACTTGTACATTCATTAATTTGAATTGATTCTCCATAACCTTTCCAAGTTAAACGAGAAGGCATTATTCCTTTTGCAATCATATAATAAACAACTGCAGCAGCTCTTCTTTCAGATAATACTTGATTGTAATTTGCACTACCACGTACATCTGTATGGGATCCAAGTTCAATTTCTATTGTTGGGTTATCTTTCAATATTTTAGCAACTTTATCTAATTCTAATGCTGCATCAGGTCGTATATTCCATTTGTCAAAATCATAAAATATATTCTTTATAACAATTGGTTTATTTATAATAATTTCTTCTAATTCAAAATCGGCAAAAAAATCGGTAGAATACTTTAGGCCAATTGTTGAAAGGTCATCAGTTCTAGTGAAACATCCAATTTTGGAACAGTATAAGGCATATTTACTTTCAGGAGAAAGGTTAATTTCAAATGACCCCTTGGCGTTACTTTGTACTGAAATAAGTTTACCTGTTTCAATATTTGTGATCTCAACTGTTACACCTGCAACTGGAGTGTCGCTACCTTTTTTATGTGCAAAACCAAATAGGGTGAACGTAGGATCGTATTTGTTAAATTCATAAATTTTATCTCCATCAGATCTAGAAGAAGATATAAAACCAGTGTTATTTTCGTTGTCAATGACGAATCCAAAATCATCTTTAAAAGAATTGATCGGATAATTTAAGTTTTCGGGCGTCATCCAGCGTTCTCCATTAAAATATGTGATGAATACATCTAAGCCCCCCATAGAATTGTGGGAGTCAGAGGAGAAATAAAGTGCCCCATCTTCACCGTAATAGGGGAACATTTCGTTTCCTGGAGTATTGACTGTAGGGCCAATATTTTCAGGTTGTGTCCACTTGCCATCTATCAGTTCAGTTTTATAAATGTCGGTACCTCCAAATCCTCCAGGTATATCTGATACAAAATATAGAGTATTGCCATTTGACGAAATAGTAGGGTGTCCAACTGAGTAGTTGTCACTATTGAATGGTAATTCTTCCAGATTTTTCCATTTTCCATCAATTAGTTTTGCTTTGAATATTTTTAGATTATTTTCCAAATCATCATTAACTTCCATTTTTCGTTTATAATAATTACTTCTCGTAAAGTATACAGTTGAGCCATCTGAGCTAAATGAAGCTGGGCCTTCATGGAATGGACCATTAATATCACCTGCTAATAATTCAGGATTTAACCATTTCCCGTCATTCGATTTTTTCATTGCATACATGTTCAAATATGAAGAACCAGTCCAAGGGTTTTTTTTCTGACCCCAGAATACCTCCTTATCAGCAATAAATACTATTCCATCACGGTATTCTGTTACGCTAAAAGTGTTGGTGAATCCTTCAGTAGTTATAGGTGTTAATTTATATAAACTGGTATCAATGAAACGGTCATCTATGGTGTTACACGAGTTCAAAAGCATATGTGCTACTTTGTCATGATCATGTATTTCTAGGTATTTCAAAAGTTGTAATTTTGCCTCATCATATTTACGGTTGGTCATTAAGACTTTGGCGTAGTTAAAGGTTTGAATGTCAATTTCACTATATGCACTCACCACTTTACTATAAACTATCTCAGCTTTTTCAAATTTCCCTGTTTTATAATATGAATCGGCAAGATTGATAGCAAATTTTTGATTTGGCTGCTTTTCATACGCTTTTTCATAATGGGGAATAGCTTTTGAGTATGCTATTGCATCATAATATCTATCCCCTTTTCGAATGTGTGAACTAACACATGAAATCATAATTACTGTTATAACAGCAAATGATGTAATTTTATATAATGCTTTCATATTTTTTAGTTTAAAAGTATCTTGGTGTTTTAATTTTAATTAGATCTTTACCGAAATCAATGCCAATCATGATTTCATGAGATCCGTTTTGGTATCTTCTCATGTTTGAGAATGTAATATCATATGAATAGCCAACCCTGAAATAACTGTTTGATTGGTATTGAAGAAGGATAGCAATTGCATCCATTGATCTATATGATGTTCCGACCCAAAATTTATCGTTAAATATGGCACTGAAGTTTAAGTCTACTTCTAAGGGTACGTTACTTGTATATTTCAATAATGTGGAAGGTTTAAATTTTACATTTTCAGAAACGTTGAAAACTACTCCTCCGGTTAATAGGTAGTGCCTTCTTAAGAAGCTTGATTTTGAGATGTTTAATGAAAAATCATTTCCGCTTTCGTATGCCCATAGTGTAGGTATTGAAAGTCCAACGTAGAATTTTTCAGAAAACAAATAGGCCCCTGTACCAAACCTAGGTAATGTTTTGGTAAGGTGATTGGCATACACGACATCTTCTTCGTCCCAAATTAATGCGTCAGGTAGCTTAGCACTAAATTGGTGTATTCCTGCATTTATACCAAAGGCTAATTTTGTTTTTTTATTTAACTTAACCTGATATGCATAGTTTGCAGTAACAGAACTTGTATTTGTTACACCAATTTGATCATTTGAGACCATAAACCCTAGTCCCATATTTTGTCCTGGAATTGGACCATCAACTGCGGCAATTGCAGTTCGGGGCGCGCCATCAAATTTTGCATCAACCCACTGACTCCTGAAATTCATTGATGATGACCAATATTTATGTGACCCAGCGTAGGCTGGATTTAAAAATAACCCGTTAAACATGTATTGTGTTAACATAGGGTCTTGTTGGCTGTAGGAATTAGTTCCTATCAAAACAAAGAGTGCTATTTTAAGTAAATTTTTCATAATCTTCATATTTCTAATTAATACTTGCTAATTATCTACTTCTTCTTAAATCAATGTATCCTGTTAATGGTTCGATTCCAGCAGAACTTGATGGTTGGAAAACTGCAAAGTACGTTCCATCAGGAATAGGTTCTCCTTGATTGTTAGTCCCTTGCCAGTCATTATTGTATCCAATTTGCTGATAGACTACGTTACCCCATCTGTTATAGATGGTGATTTCATTGTTTGGATATGCGATTATACCTCTAATAACAAAGTAATCATTGTCATTATCTCCATTTGGAGAGAGACCTTCAGGCATTGCAAGTTCACGTGGTTCATAGAGGCTGATTTGTGCTGTTACAGTACAGCGATTTTCGTCTGTTACAATTATACTATAATTTCCTGATGGTAGATTATTCAAAAAGCTAAGTGTATCATGAGAATCAGTAGACCATTGGTAGCTATAGTTTCCAAATCCACCTTCAACAGTTGACTCTATTGAGCCATCTGCCCCACCAAAGACGCTAATGTTGAAATTATCTAATAGTTCTGGACTATATAAATCTATAGTCATTGGGTCAGGTTCATAGATATCAAAGTCTAGTGTTATTTCACATCCAAATGCATCTTGAACGAATACTGAATAAGACTCAGCACTTAATTCTCCAATGAAGTTAGTAGTGTCATTTGTTGACCATGTGTAACTGTATGGCTCGTTTCCTGTGCTAATCACTGCTAATGCAGTACCCGTGTTGCCATTGTTACACAATACATCTGTTGTGTAGATATACCCAGTAAGGTTTGTAGATGTTCCTATACTATCTGAGTGTGTCATTATACACCCATTGGCATCTGTTAAGGTTAAGGTATAATCCCCACCAATTGTATTAGTTAAGTTAGGAGTTATTGCTCCATTTGACCAATTGTAATTGTATGGTGTAACACCTCCAGTTACCAATATTGTCATTGATCCATTAGGCGCATTACAAGTTGCATTTGTTACCACTGATTGAATGTTGATTATATCTGGTTGAATAATATTAGTTAGATTAGTTATTTGACAACCATTAAAATCGGTTACTGTTACTGTGTAATCTCCGATTGGAACACCAACTAAATCTTCAGTTACAATTCCTCCGCCCCAATTGTATGAATAAGGGAGTATACCACCTGTTACAATTATGTCAATTGCACCATCACTTCCGTTGAAACAATTTACATTTGAAACATTTTTGTTCAGAATCATTTGATCAGGTTGAGCAATAGTATCAGAAATACTTGCTGAACATCCATGTATGTCAACTATATCAAGACTATATATTCCTGGTTGTAATCCTAACAGGTCTTCTGATGAAGCACCGTTAGACCAAGAGAATGTATAAGGTGTTGATCCATTAGTTACTGTAAGGTCAATACTTCCATCTCCGTTTCCAAAACAAGTTACATCTGCAGACGTTGTACTTAATAGTGGTGTTGGATGAATTATTACATCAAATGAACATGAATATGTGTTTCCATTTATATCTAATGCTTCAAAAGTAACTGTTGAAGTTCCAACTGGAAAGATTGAATTAGTAGGTAAACCAGCAATTTGTGTAACTGATACAACACCACAATTGTCAGTCGCTATAGGTTTATCAAAAGTCACTAATGGGTTACAACTTTCTATATTTGGAGGACAGTTCATTTGAGGTAATTCAGTATCGTTTACTTCAACGTTAAAGCTACAGATACTTATATTTCCGGTCCCATCTGTAATAGTGTATGTAACTGTTGTTACTCCAACAGTAAATAGATCGCCAGGGGTATGTGTAGAAGTCATTGTTGCACCACAGTTGTCAGTAAATGTAGGTGGTGTCCATGAAACGATTGCATCACAATTACCAAGGTCATTAGTAACGGTTATATTTGATGGACATCCTAATATAATTGGGGTCTCAGCATCTGTTACAATAACATTGAATGAACACGGAGTTGTATTTCCAGATCCGTCAGTTGCGGTCCAAGTAACAACTGTGGTTCCTTGCGCAAATGACACTCCATTCAATGAAGTACCAGTTCCTATTGTAGCTCCTGTAAGGGTATAACTAATGTTTGCTATTGTACAATTATCATTAGCAGTTGCATTCCATGCTGTTCCAGATACTGTGTATGTACACTCATTAAGGTCTGTTGTTACGTTTTGAGTTCCTATAGCTCCACAAGATAGAATTGATGGTGTTTGATCATCTACTACTGTGACTTGGAAGCTACAAGTTAATATGTTTCCAGAGGCATCTGTTACAGTCCAAGTGACTAAGGTAACACCAAGGTTAAATGAGATACCATTTAACGTTGTTCCTGTTCCTGTTGTTACACCTGTTAAGGTATAGATTACTGTACTCACGGTACAATTATCAGTTGCTATAGCATCCCATCCTGTTCCTGAATATGTATAAGAACATGTAGCGAAATCAGCATTAACAGTTTGGTCTCCAGATGGTCCACAAGTTGTGATGGCAGGTAGTTGATCGTCTGTCACATTAACATCAAAAGTACAGGTTTCAGTATTTGAAGAACCATCTGTTACAGTCCAAAGTACAGTTGTTATACCTAAGTTGAATGTAACACCATTTAATGTTATTCCAGTTCCAGTAGTTGCTCCTGATAAAGTATAAGTAATTGTACTTACAGTACAGTTGTCAGTGGCTTGGGCGTCCCAACCAATTCCAGTATTTGTATAGGTACAAGTTCCGAAGTCTGCGATAACAGCTTCAATTCCATTTCCACCACAGGTAGAAATTATAGGAAGTTGATCATCTGTCACATTAACATCAAAAGTACATGTTTCAGTATTTGAAGAACCATCCGTTACAGTCCAAAGCACAGTTGTCATTCCTAAGTTGAATATAACTCCGTCTAATGTTGTTCCAGTTCCAGTGGTTGCCCCTGATAAAGTATAAACGATTGTGCTTACAGTACAGTTGTCAGTTGCTTGGGCATCCCAACCAATTCCAGTATTTGTATACGTACAGTTTCCAAAATCTGCAATAACAGCTTCAATTCCACTTCCACCACATGTTAAGATTGTAGGAAGTTGATTGTCTGTTACATTAACATCAAAAGTACACGTTTGAGTATTTGACGAACCATCCGTTACAGTCCAAAGCACAGTGGTTACACCTAAGTTGAATACCACTCCGTTTAATGACGTTCCTGTTCCAGTAGTTGCCCCTGATAAAGTATAAGCGATTGTGCTTACCGTACAGTTGTCAGTTGCTTGGGCATCCCAAGCAGTTCCAGTGTTTGTATAGGTACAACCTCCGAAATCTGCGATAATAGCTTCAATTCCATTTCCACCACAGGTAGAAATTATAGGTAATTGATTGTCTGTCACGTTAACATCAAAAGTACACGTTTCAATATTTGAAGAACCATCCGTTACAGTCCAAAGCACAGTGGTTGTTCCTAGATTAAAAGCTACTCCATTTAACGTTGTTCCTGTTCCAGTAGTTGCCCCTGATAAAGTATAAGCGATTGTGCTTACAGTACAGTTGTCAGTTGCTTGTGCATCCCAACCAATTCCAGTATTTGTATACGTACAATTTCCGAAATCAGCAATAACAGCTTCAATTCCACTTCCACCACAGGTAGAAATTACAGGAAGTTGATTGTCTGTCACATTAACATCAAAAGTACACGTTTGAGTATTTGAAGAACCATCCGTTACAGTCCAAAGAACAGTTGTTGTTCCAAGGTTAAAAGCTACTCCATTTAATGACGTTCCAGTTCCAGTAGTTGCTCCTGATAAAGTATAAGCGATTGTGCTTACAGTACAATTGTCAGTTGCTTGCGCATCCCAACCAATTCCAGTATTTGTATACGTACAACTTCCGAAATCTGCGATAACAGCTTCAATTCCACTTCCACCACAGGTAGAAATTACAGGAAGTTGATTGTCTGTCACATTAACATCAAAAGTACACGTTTGAGTATTTGATGAACCATCCGTTACAGTCCAAAGTACAGTTGTTACTCCTAAGTTGAATATAACTCCGTCTAATGTTGTTCCAGTTCCAGCAGTCGCTCCTGATAAAGTATAAATAATTGTACTTACAGTACAATTATCAGTAGCAAGTGCATCCCAATCTGTTCCGGTATTTGTATACGTACAGTTTCCAAAATCTGCAATAACAGCTTCAATTCCACTTCCACCACATGTTAAGATTGTAGGAAGTTGATTGTCTGTTACATTAACATCAAAAGTACACGTTTGAGTATTTGACGAACCATCCGTTACAGTCCAAAGCACAGTGGTTACACCTAAGTTGAATACCACTCCGTTTAATGACGTTCCTGTTCCAGTAGTTGCCCCTGATAAAGTATAAGCGATTGTACTTACAGTACAGTTGTCAGTTGCTTGGGCATCCCAACCAATTCCAGTATTTGTATACGTACAATTTCCGAAATCTGCTATGACACTTTCTGTTCCAATTCCACCACAGGTAAAAATTACAGGAAGTTGATCGTCTGTCACATTAACATTAAAAGTACACGTTTGAGTATTTGAAGAACCATCAGTTACAGTCCAAAGCACAGTTGTTACACCTAAGTTGAATGTAACTCCATTTAATGATGTTCCAGTTCCAGTAGTTGCTCCTGATAAAGTATAAGTAATTGTGCTTACAGTACAGTTGTCAGTGGCTTGGGCATCCCAACCAATTCCAGTATTTGTATATGTACAATTTCCGAAATCGGCAGTAACAGCTTCAATTCCACTTCCACCACAGGTGGAAATTACAGGTAGTTGATCATCTGTCACATTAACATCAAAAGTACACGTTTCAGTATTTGAAGAACCATCTGTTACGGTCCAAAGCACAGTTGTTACACCTAAGTTGAATATCACTCCATTTAATGATGTTCCAGTTCCAGTAGTCGCCCCAGATAAAGTATAAGCAATAGTACTTACAGAACAATTATCAGTAGCAAGCGCATCCCAACCAGTTCCGGTGTTTGTATATGTACAGCTTCCAAAATCAGCAATAACAGCTTCAATTCCACTTCCACCACATGTTAAGACCGAAGGAAGTTGATTGTCCGTCACATTAACATTAAAAGTACACGTTTCAATATTTGAAGAACCATCCGTTACGGTCCAAAGCACAGTTGTTACACCTAAGTTGAATATAACACCATTTAATGATGTTCCAGTTCCAGTAGTCGCCCCTGATAAAGTATAAGCGATTGTACTTACAGTACAGTTATCAGTAGCAAGCGCATCCCAACCAGTTCCAGTATTTGTATAGGTACAACTTCCAAAATCTGCGATAACAGCTTCAGTTCCACTTCCACCACAGGTAGATATTGTAGGCAGTTGATTGTCTGTCACGTTAACATCAAAAGTACACGTTTCAGTATTTAAAGAGCCATCCGTAACGGTCCAAAGAACAGTCGTTATTCCAAGGTTAAAAGCTACACCGTTTAATGATGTTCCAGTTCCAATAGTTGCCCCAGATAAAGTATAAATAATTGTGCTTACAGAACAATTATCTGTTGCAGTAGCGTCCCAACCCGTTCCTGAAAGCGTATATGTACAAGCTCCAACATCTGCAAATTCGTTTTGATTTCCAGAGCTACAAGTAATAATAGTAGGAGGGGTAATATCTGGAGTAGTCGTAACAATAATCATATCATTGATTACGCAGCTACTGTCATCTGTTATGACAACATTATACGTTCCTGCAATTAATCCTGAAATATTTTCTGAAGTACTTGTGTATCCAAGTGGACCTGTCCATGAAACAGTATAAGGAATTGCTCCTCCTGTAATAGCCAATTCAACGCTACCATCTGATGCTCCAGGACAACTAGCCTCTGAAGTAAGAGTTACTACATTGTCCAGTGGTGCGAGAATGGGTATTGTCCAGGCTATAGATTCGCAGCCTTTACTGTCACGAATAATAATATCATAACTATTATCAACAGCTAAGGAAATAATATATGTTCCTGTAGGGTTAAAAGTAAGTCCTCCGTCTGTAGAAACTTCATAAGGGCCTCCATCTCCACCTTGTGGGGTAATTGTAACATTAACATTTGTTGTCCCTACTGTAATACAAGGGTTAAAATTAACTGCCGCAATTTCAACTTTAGGGTCAATTGTTATAAGTATTGGTAATGGTGTATTACAACCATTGCTGTCCGTTGCTGTAACGTTATATGTATTATTTATTCCAAGACTTGAAGAATAGTTTCCAAATCCTTGATAAGTGATTCCATTGTCAAACGATACTTTATAATCACCCCAGGTACCGCCTGAAATTGAATCAATTGTTACTATTGTGAAATCTTCACCTGGAAGAGGACAAGAAACTGTGTATTCTTGAATTTT
>Ga0209292_1002695_pt1 | contig 20150 bp, 19 predicted proteins | sample GOMGulsemesocosm_2_FD_184634 | JGI IMG/M metagenome (GOLD analysis project Ga0209292, IMG submission 184634) | Methane-oxidizing microbial communities from mesocosms in the Gulf of Mexico - GOM9C Gulf of Mexico (SPAdes) (version 2) | ecosystem: Environmental > Aquatic > Marine > Cold seeps... | reverse complement strand
TTTTACAAATGCATGCATTGGGATTAGGCGATGTTGCTAATTTCCCATTCGTACAGCCACCAGACAGCCGTAACATTACCGATGGTCTAAAACTGCTTGAAGAATTAGGCGCCATTGATATCAGTAACGCCGATCATAATAAACGCCTAACGCCTATTGGTGTTGCGTTGGCTAAACTGCCGATTGATCCACGTCTTGCACGTATGGTAATGGAAGCAAATACCAATGGTTGCTTGAATGAAGTGATGGTTATAACTGCTGCTTTGTCTATTCAAGACCCACGTGAACGACCAGTAGAAAAACAACAAGCGGCGGATGAACAACACCGTCGTTTTTATGATAAAGAATCTGACTTTGTAACGTTCCTTAATCTATGGAATTACGTCAAGCAACAGCAAGACGAGTTATCCTCATCGCAGTTCCGTCGCCTATGTAAGAAAGACTATCTTGCGTATATGCGCGTACGTGAGTGGCAAGATATCTACTCACAGCTGTCACAAGTGGTGAAAGAACTCGGCTTTAATGTTAACCCTGTTCAAGTTAACGAAGAAGGCGAGGTCAGTAACGGTGATAATATTCATAAAGCGCTATTGGCGGGTATGTTAAGTCACGTTGGTTTTAAAGATAAAGACCAAGATTATTTAGGTGCGCGTAATAGTAAGTTTAATATCTTCCCTGGCTCTGGTTTATTTAAAAAACAGCCTAAGTGGGTAATGGTTGCGGAACTGGTGGAAACATCACGTTTGTTCGGCCGTATCGCAGCGAAAATCCAACCGGAATGGATTGAACCGCTTGCCACACATTTAAACAAATCAACGTATAGTGAACCGCATTGGGAAAAACGCCGTGGTGCGGTTGTTGCCGCTGAAAAAGTAACCTTGTATGGTTTAGTCATTGTTGCGAAACGAATGGTGAACTACGGTCAAATTGACCCAGCATTATGCCGTGAAATATTTATTCGTAGTGGTTTAGTTGAAGGTGAATTTAATACTAAGCATGCGTTCTTTAAACACAATATGGCGGAAGTAGAGCGTATTCATGCATTAGAGCATAAATCTCGTCGTCGTGATATTTTGGTCAGTGACGATGATTTATTTGGTTTTTATGCTGATATTATTCCAGAACACGTTTGCTCTGCTCGTCACTTTGATAGCTGGTGGAAAAAAGAGAGCAAGCAAACCCCTGATTTATTAACGTTAAGCCAAGCACGCTTGATGAAGCATAATGCAGAAGCGATTACTGCACATAGCTACCCAGAGTTTTGGAGTCAAAACAGCTTTAAATTCAAATTGGAATACAATTTCGAGCCGGGTACTGTTGAAGATGGCATCACGGTTATTATTCCTTTAGCGATCCTCAATCAAGTTAATGAACAAGGCTTTGATTGGCAGATCCCGGCTTTACGTGAAGAGTTAATCATTACCATGATTAAGGCGTTGCCAAAAACATTGCGTCGTAATTTTGTACCTGCGCCAAATTATGCAGGCGCAGCACTAGAGAATATGGACCCTAGCCAAGGTGAATTAGCCGCAAGTCTGAATAAACAGTTATTACGCATGACGGGTGTCCGTTTAGAGCAAGATGTATGGGAGCACTTGACGCTGCCGACGCACCTTAAAATGCATTTTAAAGTGGTTGATGAAAAGCTAAAACAAATTAGCTTTGGTGATGATTTGAGTGTATTAAAGCAGCAATTACAAGGGAATATTCAAGAAACCTTAGTGAAGGTGGCTGATAAAGGTATTGAGAAGAAAGACCTTATTATCTGGGACTTTGGTCATTTACCAACTGAATTTAAGCAAAAGCATGGTGGTTATGAAGTTAAAGCATATCCCGCTTTAGTTGATAACAAAAAATCGGTTGAAATTAAGCTGTTTGATCATCAAGAAGACGCTGCTGTCGCTGCGAAAGCGGGTTTACGTCGTTTGATTTTACTTAATGTACCATCACCGATTAAATACCTTGAACAGAAACTACCAAACAAAGCGAAACTTGGACTGTATTTCAATCCGTTTGGTAAAGTGACTGATTTGATCCACGATTGTATTTCTTGTGCTGTTGATAGCATTATTGAAAAACAACCTGCTCCGAGTGATGCAGACAGCTTTGAAGCACTAAAAGAACTGGTTCGTGCTAACATCGCTGATGAAACGGTTGAAGTCGCAAAGCAGGTTGAGAAAATTCTCACTGCCGCGCATCAAGTACATAAACAGATTAAAGGCAAAGTATCTCTTGATATGATCGTGGCCAATGGTGATATTAAAGCGCAATTAGCTAGCCTTATTTACAGTGGTTTTGTGACGAATACAGGTATTAAGAAATTAGCGGATGTACAACGTTACATTGCCGCCATTGAACATAGATTGAATAAGCTAAAGATAGATCCTATTCGTGATCGTGGTAATTCAGTTGAAGTCCAACCGTTATTGGAAAACTATATTGGGTTAACTAAGATGCCGCGATTAACACTTGCACAACAAAGTGAGTTATTAAAACTGCGTTGGATGTTAGAAGAGTTGCGAGTATCGTTATTTGCTCAACAATTAGGGACAAGTTACCCTGTATCTATTAAGCGCGTAAAAATCGCATTTGCAGAGTTTAAAGCGAGTTTGTAGTGGACTTAATTCTATTTAGGACTGGACTGTTATAATGAGAAAGGGAAGTCATATGGCTTCCCTTTTGTTTATATGACCCATTGGTCTCGGCCATTTTTTTTCGCTTGATATAATTTGTTATCTGCTTGCTGTATTAAGCTTTTTACCGTTATTTTCCTATCAGGGATTACACTGACGACACCAAAACTCATGGTGATTATGGCATGTTCATTGATTCCAGCATGTTGAATCTCTAATGATCTCACTACATTAACGAGTTTTTCAGCAACTAATTTAGCGCCTTTTGTATCTGTATTTGGTAATAACATACAGAATTCTTCCCCCCCATAACGGGCGACTAACTCAGAAGGTCTTCGCAGGGACTTGTTAAGTGTGGATGCGACTAATTTTAAACACTCATCACCTTGGACGTGACCGTAGTGATCATTGTATTTTTTAAAGAAATCTATATCAGCAAGGATAAAGGTAAGGGGTTGAGCATGGCGTTTGGCACGTGATAATTCTTTTGAAAACATAGCATCGAGGTGTCTACGATTGGCAATGCCAGTTAAGCCATCAAGCGTGGCCAAACGCCCTAATTCTTCATTTGCCAATTCCAAATCATTTTTAGTTTTTAATAGCTGTGAACGCATTGTCGCAATGCGTTCCATCGCTGTCATTTTAGCGATAAGAATTTGTTTCTGAATGGGTTTTGGTAAGTAGTCATCACCACCGGCTTCAATACCAACCATGACATCTTCTGGTTCAGTTTTACCACTGAGAAATATAATGGGTACCCAATCAGTAAATTCTTGTCTAATTTGTTTTGCGACTTGATAACCGTTAATGCCTATCATCACAACACCCAGTAACACAATATCTGGATTACATTCTGAAAATAGTGCGATGCCTGTTTCACCATTTTTTGCGTCGAAGACTTCGTGATTAAGATGTTGTAGATAAGATCGAATAATCATACGTTCAATCTTGGAGTCATCGATTATAAGGATCTTCATCGGCAGTCCTTGCTTGTTCTAGTCGTTGCCCGATAAATACGGTTCTGATAACTAAATATAGCAAGTATCTGTTTAGTTAGTGTAATTTTTTGTTGCTTTGTATCACACACTTAGTGTTATAGGCTTTCATCGTTGCTTTTACTTGAAATATCTCGTCAGTTGTTAGCTCGTCATCCCAGGTTACAATGGCAGAAATAGTAGGGCTTTGAGCTGCTTTTAATAGAGTATGAAATTTGTTGTTCACTTTAGCTTTATGGATGATTAGCGCACTATCTGCGCTAATCCCATGCTGCCATAGTAATGCGGCAGTCAGTGTCATTGGCGGTGCAATGATTGCTGTCCAGTGACCATGGCTATCTTCAATTACGGCTTCATTAACATGAATCAAAGGCTTATTTTGTGTAGAAGTATTCGCGTTATATATAAAAGATTTAGTTTGCATGGTCATTTGCCTGTTTTTATATCCAGTGGTTATATATACAGTAGTATTTTGTTGTGATATTTGCAAGCATTTATTCTCTTTTAAATGAGTAAACTTGAAGTGTTATTACATAGCGTGATGATTATTAAGTGTTTTATTTATTTCTTGTTTTTTAGGTGGGCGTTTGAGAGGGTGTCACACAGTAGTAACAAACTGAATATCGTTTATTAGTGGTGGCTTATACAATTCTATATACAGTGCTTTTATGTGGGAGCACTCATTATTTTAGAGCAGCTTATTGATGAACTTACAGTGGAAGATCAAACGAGGGGCTTAAGCGTGAGTTGTTTAACGGTAAGTTGTTGCGGTGATTCAACTGCATGAGTGCTGATAATAGGGCTTCTTCTTTTAATGGTTTTGTTAATACGTAGTCTGCACCAGCATTGAGCATGTCGGTACGTGTGTCTTCGTAGGCATCCGCAGTACAGGCAAATATGGGTAAGGTTGCAATATCGAGTGGTAATGCGCGTATGGCGCTTATCGCATCAATACCATTCATAACAGGCATATGATTATCCATTAATATCAAATCGTAGTGCTGAGTTTGTACTTTTGCAATTGCCTGAGCGCCATTTTCAACAATATCACTGCTGATGCTCCTGATTTTCAAGAATGAAGACAGGACAAGTTGGTTTACTTTGTTATCTTCGGCTATCAGAACATGTAAACCGGCGAAATCAGTAATGTCATGGCTAAGTGGAGTCGTAATATTTGATTCTTCTCCGCACTGTAATGGGATTTCGACTGTAAATGTTGATCCTTGTCCTTTAACGCTTTTTAGTTTGATATTACCGCGCATTAAATAAAGTAATTGTTTAACTATGGATAGGCCTAATCCGGTTCCACCAAACTGTCGGGTGGTTGAGGATTCTTCTTGTGTAAATGGGTCAAAAATTGCTGTAATTCGCGATTTATCAATACCAATTCCAGAGTCACTGACTGCAATGGAAATCGTACGTCTATTACCTTCTACTTTGGTTTCATTAAACGAGACGGTAACACCGCCTTGTTTAGTGAATTTAAGTGCGTTATGAACCAGGTTAAACAAGATCTGTCTGATTCTGGCTTTATCACCTAAATACCAACTATTGTGTTCTAAATTATTAATTACTTTGAATGTTATGCCTTTTTCCATACCGAGTGTGTAATAAATACTAGCTAAAGAACCTGCAATGTCGGAGAGATTAAAGTTTGCGTTCTCTAAATCTAATTGACCTTCTTCGATTTTAGAAAAGTCCAGAATATCATTGAGTAATGCCATCATGTGATTACCCGAATCCATCATGGTTTTTAGGTGGTTGCTTTGTTCTTCTGTAAGTTGAGTTTTAGTTAAAATTTGTCCCATACCTAACACACCGTTCATTGGTGTTCGGATCTCATGACTCATATTTGCCAGAAAGCGTGTTTTTGACTTTTCACTGCGGCGGGCATGATCCACTGCGTCTTGTAATTCTAGTGTTTTATGTTCTAAAGAATGACTCATATTGAGTAATGCATTTCCGAGGGTTCCCACTTCGCAATTGCGAGCAACCTGTAATTTATCGATAAAATCACCTTTACCAATATCGTTCGCCAACTTAGTTAAGTTAGTGAGTGGACCGGTAATATTTTTAGCAATTACATAACTTATCCAAGCCACAATAGGAATACATAAAGACACAAGAAAGAGTAATTTATAAAATAGAGTAAATAGCGGAGCCATGATGGTGTCATAAGGCGCAGTGGCTAATAAAGACCAGTCGCCAGTCATCTCGGCACCGTATTCACCTAAATCGGCGTAACCAGAAATAACCTTACGATTGTCGGCATTACTGTAGATCGCATAACCATCCATATCCCCTTCGAGTTTGGCTTGTAGTGATTCAATTGCTAAGTCTTTGTGTGGGCTTAATAAACGCGTATTAGGATCTGTTGTGATCAATACATTACCTAGATCATCGACCAAATAGGCATATTCATTACCAATTGTTTGTTGATCTATATCAGCAACGATATCGAATAATTCAGTGACGTTAACCTCACTGATTAAAACCCCAATGACTTCCGCTGTTCGAGGGTCGAATATCGCACTTACAAATTTAAAATCAAAATGTCGTTGCTGAAAGTGATTATTAGTTTCACCACCTAAGTGCGTTAAAGGAGAAATATATGCATGGGATGGATCGGCGAGAGCCTTATTAAATTCATTCTTTATGTTTACAGCATAAGAAAAAATATTGTCGTTAATTGTATGGCTTTCTGATGCCGCAATGATTTTTCCTTCTACGTCTGCGTAATATATTGATTTATAATGAGGATAGGTGTCAATGATGTCGTCAAAATGATTACTTATTTCAACATAATCGGCAAGTGCGAACAGCGGACTTTTACTGAGTAGCTCAAAGTTAAGTTGTACTTTAAGCATAAAATTATCGACTTTATTTGCTGCGTTCTCCACATTATGTTGTAAATGTAATCCGGCATTTATCTCAAACTGCTTCTGCATACTAAAAAACATGATACTTGTGGTTGTTAACCCAAAAAATAAAATTAAACCGATAAATGATAATGCGATCTTATTCTTGAGTAACATTGCAACATCCACGTAGTTGGCATTGATAAAAAGCGAGTCAGATGATTTTAAATCGCGCGAGATCCTTATAAGTGTAGGTAGATCTGTAACTATAGCTGAATAATTTATACTGTAACTAGTCTATGTCTCAGGACCAATAAATGGAAAGTTCTAGGTCACATTTTAGCTTTCCATATAAGTACTAGCTCACAAGGTTTTTAAAAATGTTTATAATAATAGCGGGAATTATATGCATGACTTGGACCTGTAAAAATAATTAGTTAGCGTTGATAGTGAGTTTAACTCAGCAGTGAAAGACAAGGAATAGTGTCGGTTATGTTGTACGTGCTAATACATTATAAGTAATCGCAAGGAGTGCATTATGCCAAATAGCGTTAAGCAAACAGTGGTTAAAAAGGAAAATTTAGATCCCACAATATCTAAAATTATAGAGTCAGTATTGAAAATTGATGAACCGACAGCGTATAACGATTATGAAATTATCGGCAAGGTACTATTTGAAGCATTGAATTTTTTCCCCCCTTTATATACACAATCTATATTTGGCCCTATTCGTACTTGGATACCTCCACACAAAAAAGATTCTGAATTTAACATTATTGATTTTTGGCGACCAATAAGAACTGCTAATTATTTAGTTGATACCCTAGTGCCAGCATTTCCACATGGACCTGGTCCTTGGGCTAGGACATTATTACCACCTGTTGTACAAAATGTGTTTTGGCGACCAAGTCATTATTTTCAACAAGCAGACCCACTAGCAAGCGTTACCTCATTCATTAATGAACAGTGGATTTATGTTAATGGTATCGCGACGAACGAAGATGTCGCTATGATGAATGCTGAGCTACTCAGTCATCTATTCAAGCGCCCATTGACCGTTGTACATAATCAAACGGATTCCATGATTTTAGACCTTGTGCAGTGTGTCACAGGTAAAGTATTTAAAACTAACCCGAATCTTGATGATGAACAATCGATGACAGAACCAGCGGTTAAGGCAACAATTGCAGTATTGGAAGCATTGAAAGATCCGGCGAAAGATAGGGTCGTATTATTGTGTCACTCACAAGGTACGATCATTACTGCGAATGTATTGCGGGCATTACAAAAAAGTATCAGCCAAATTAAAGTTGTGCATCAAGCACCTGAAATGCAGTTAACACTGCAGTTGAATCATTTAGAAAGGTTAGCGTTTGATCTATTTTGGATGGAGGCTATTTTTACCTTCACCAATGATGAACTTGATTCTTATTTGGTTAGCATGATGAAAAAGCTAGAGGTTTATACTTTTGCTAATTGTGCCGATAAAATGAATTATGTTTGTCACTCCACTAATAGCTGCGGAGAGTTGATTGGTTTACCTTACATTGAAAATTTTGCTAATCAATTTGATTTGGTTGCGAGGTTAGGCGTACTATCACCGCTGCGAGAGGATGGTAGCGATATTATCGAAATTGATGGTGCTGTATACGAAAAAAAAGGTGGTGGTGCTTGGGGTCATTTACTTAATCAGCATTACTTGTTTGGTATGGTGGAATATCTTCAAAACAGCGAGAAAACAAATAATCCTTATGCCCTGAAAAGTGGTGAAGTGTCAGCAACACTACCAAGGTTATATCGTTATTATGAAGGTGCGAGACCTAGCGCTTATTATGAATAATAGCTAAATGACTTAGTTTTTATTGCATGATATAAACGTTTCTAAGCCCTGTATACGCAGGGCTTTATTGTTTTAGCTGTTTGTAACTGTGCTGTGATTTTATTTTTTCGGCAACCACTTCTGCCCAATGTTGATAAATCACAGGCCCGGGATGAAATCCATCTTCAGCCATATCTTCTTTGTTTAATTTACCGTCGATATCAATCAGCTGACAATCACTTTGGTTCTCGACTAAGGTATTTAATTTACGGTTGAATTGATTTGCTCTTGCCCCTAAATAATGTCGTAGTGGTTGTGGAAGCGCAGGGAACTGCCCCATTGGTGGGACTTGGGTAATAAGGATTTGTTGGCAGTTAAATTGTTCGCGTAATAGCGTGATCAAATCTTGTTGTTGAGTTAACCACGTTGATACTGCTAGTGTACCCGTGACATCATTTACACCTAATGAGGTGACGATAATATCGAAGGTTTGCTGCGGTTGTTCCGATAGCATTTTTAGGCTGTCTAATGTGGTATAACCGGATCTAGCCAATAATTGCCAATTCACCTGATAACACTTGGCCAATGCCGAAACCAAGTGCCCTGTTAATGCTTGTGACTGGTTATCTACACCAACACCTGCAGCGGCAGAGTCACCAATAATAAGCAGTCTTATTTTTTTTCCTTCACCTGCTGTTCCAGAGCGCTTACCTGCTGCTTCAGGTAGCTTTGGTGTTACTTTTTTTACATATTGTCCTTGCGCGATGATGATCGGTGCATAAACGGCTCTCGTTAATAATTTGTTTAATGATTTGAACATACCACCTCCTTGATTTAATCATAGTAGCAATACGGCGGCGATTAATTTGCGTACTTATACTCAAAGTCATAAATAGAATCAATTTTAGTAATCTTGTTATGGAATGTAAATATCGAACTATATTTACACTTAGGTTGTTTTATGATTAATTGGAGTAAGTTATGTCAAATCATCATACGTATAAAAAAATTGAAATGGTTGGTTCGTCAAAAACAAGTATCGAAGAGGCCATCCATAATGCACTTGCAGAGTGCAGTAAAACAGTAAAAAATATGGATTGGTTTGAAGTGGTTGAAACCCGTGGTCATATTGTGGATGGTGCTGTTGGGCATTTCCAAGTGACGCTGAAAATAGGTTTCCGTATCGGAGACAGTTAAACTTTCAATAAATTGATTTATTTATAAGGATGTAACGATGAGTAAAATATTAGGGGGCTGCCTATGTGGCTCAGTTAAATTTGAAATTACCAATGATTTTAGCCAATTTCATTTGTGTCATTGCCAGCAGTGCCAAAAAATAACCGGCTCTGCTCATGCATCTAATTTATTTTGCCAATCCGAGCACATTACGTGGTTGGCAGGTACGGGTAAAACCAAACGTTTCAATTACCCTGATCGTCATTTTTCGCGTGTATTTTGTACTGAATGTGGAACTGGACTGCCGTATTTAGTTAATAAAGGTAAAACCTTAATCGTACCTGCGGGTTCATTGGATGTAGACGAAGAGACAGTGTTTAATGTTGCACCGCAAGATAATATATTTTGGCATGAGCGTGCGGCTTGGTATGATGCGGCTTTAGCTGCCCCAGCGTTTGCAGGGTTTCCAAAGTAAGAGTTTTACCCAAGCAACGGCTTGATGATTTATTCATTTAGCCTGCCTTGTTTTCGCTGGATCACATTATAAGGTTGATGCTATATTCGTGTAATTAGTTGGGTATTGTAATAAAAGGAAGCGTAAGCATGCAGTTAAAAGTGGCGGAATTAAGCGATATTGAAGATACCTTAACACTGCATTATAAATACCAAGTGGATTCAATTGCAGCAGAAGACAAAGCGGATGGTTTTGTCACAACGCCGTTTACCAAGGAAGAATTAACCCGTTTAATTACTGAAGAAAGTGGGCTATTTATTGCGCGTAAAGACGGTAAGGTTGTTGCTTATGTTATGGCGGCATCTTGGACGTTTTGGTCAAACTGGCCAATGTTTGCTCATATGGTTAAAGATTTATCTAATTTAGCATATTTAGGTCAGCAACTAACAACCGATAATTCTTATCAATATGGTCCTGTTTGTATTGATAAAAGTATCCGTGGTACGGGGGCATTAGAAACCATGTTTGATTTTTCTAGAGAGCACATGGCGAAGCGTTTCCCTATTTTAGTGACCTTTATTAATAAGATTAATCCACGATCTTATGCAGCGCATACTAAAAAATTAGGGTTAACCGTTATTCAAGAATTTGAATATAACAATAATCATTATTATGAATTGGTTTACGACACGTCAAAACCAGTGGCTGCATAATAACGAATTAACAAGTTATAACAGATACATTATCTGTTATAACTTGTTATTATCTATTTGCCTACTTATCTATCTAGTCAGAAACGATATTACTTAGTGTTAATGTCTGTGTTTACTTCAACATTATCAACAACATGGTTATCACCCAAGTCATGTGGTAATACTAAGTTAAGAATAATCGCCACGATACCGCATAGACTCACACCCTGAAGGCTGAAATCACCGATACCAAATGCCATACCACCAATACCGAATACTAATGTCACTGCAACAATGATTAAGTTACGAGACTTATGCAGATCAACACGATTAGTTATAAGCGTATTAAGACCTACGGTTGCGATTGTACCGAATAGTAAGATCATGATACCGCCCATTACTGGTACTGGGAAGGTTTGCAGTAACGCGCCTAGTTTACCAACAAAAGCCAACACAATTGCGATAACCGCTGCCCATGTCATGATGACAGGGTTGAATGCCTTGGTTAGTATCACTGCACCAGTTACTTCACTGTAAGTGGTGTTTGGTGGCGCACCAAACATAGAGGCCGCCATTGTCGCCATTCCGTCACCAGCAAGCGTACGATGTAGACCTGGCTTTTTAAGGTAGTCTTTACCTGTCGCATTCGAGATCGCGAGAATGTCGCCAACATGCTCAATCGCAGGGGCTAACGCAACCGGGATCATAAACAATATCGCATTGATGTTAAATTCTGGGTAAGTAAAGTTTGGCAGTGCTAACCAGCTTGCTTGACCAACTGGAGCAAAATCAATGATACCGTACGCAAGGCTTGCAATATAACCTGCGATTATACCCGTCATAATTGGAACTAGTTTAAGCAGACCTTTACCAAAAATGCTCACTATAATGGTGGTAAATAATGATATAGCAGCAATGATAATCGCAACGTCGTTATCAATTAACTGTATTGCACCATCACCGGTTTTACCCATCGCCATATTGACTGCAACAGGTGATAAACCAAGACCAATAACCATGATCACAGGGCCTACAACAACGGGAGGTAGTAGTTTATGGATAATTGCTACGCCACGGAATTTAATCACAGCTGACAATAATACATAAGTGAAACCCGCTGCCATCAAGCCACCCATGGTGCTCGCGATGCCCCAGGTTTGTACACCGAACATGATCGGGGCAATAAAGGCGAAAGAAGAAGCGAGAAAAACAGGAACAGAACGTTTAGTAATAACTTGAAACACTAAAGTACCGAGACCAGCACCGAAAAGCGCGACATTTGGATCCAAACCAGTAAGAAGTGGAACCAATACGAGGGCACCAAATGCGACGAATAGCATCTGTAGACCTTGCAAAATTTGCATTGTTTTATCTCCATTTTTAAATAAACGGCTGGACGGTAGCATAAAGTTTATACCATTGATATTAAAAATAGATAAAACCCCTAATTTTTAGGTAGCAGGTTAGTTTTGTACTAGTGATGTGATGGCTTGTCACGCTTGTTTAAAACCAAAATCATGGCATTATATTAGTTCTTATTATTTGTTTAACGTTATTCCCTGTATAAACAGATGACAACCGTATTTAAAAGTTGGAATTCATGATCACCGACAGCCATATTATCGATACCGTATCAGCACATCATTTGTTTTCAGCCCTTACGGATGCTGAGTTTCAACAACTCTTTAGTACAGCCAAAACATGTAAAATCGAACCTCTAGAGAATGTATTTCATCAGGGCGATAAAGCCAGTCGATTTTATTTAGTATTACGCGGACACCTTAAACTTTACCGTACTAGCCCTAGTGGGCAAGAGAAGGTCGTCGAATTGATGCGTGAAGGTAATACCTTTGCGGAAGCATTAATGTTTAATAACAAACCGTTTTATCCTGTGGCTGCGCAAGCGGTATCAGAAAGTGAACTGATTACATTTGATAATGAAACTTACTTAAAGATACTGAAAAGTAACCCTGAAGCGGGCATCGCAATTATGGCGAATATGAGTATTCGTTTACATCATGATCTTTACGAAATCGAAATGTTATCGGTCGAGAATGCCAAAAACCGTTTATTGTTATTCTTGATGCAGAATATTCAAGACAAAGACGGTAATGAAGGTGTAATTGAATTAGATATACCGAAACGAACACTTGCTTCATTATTATCGATCCAACCTGAAACGTTTTCACGCCTACTTAAAAAGCTGGCTAAAGAAGGCTTAATCGAAGAGAAAAGAGGGCATATTCGTATCGTCAATATCGATGCCTTGTATGCAGCTGGCGATATACCAGTACAATCAGTGACGGGGAGTAAGCTGTGAGTAATGCGGTTCAGGTGATTTCTTTTTCTCATTTGGCCTTTGCCTTCATTCCTGTATTAGTAGCGCTGGCAATCTTGTTGCAATGGCGATTACCGGTTAAAAATGGTTTGTATGCGTTATCGCGAATGCTGATTCAGTTGTTGTTAATTGGCTATTTCTTGTCGTATATTTTTGAGTCTCATAGCGCTGGCATTGTGGTTATCGTGCTTATAGTCATGGTTGTCACCTCCAGCTGGATTGCCTTAGGTGCCGTGCCTGACCAGCGTTGGAAAATGTATAAATCTGCATTAATCGCAGTGACACTCGGTGGCGGCTTTACCTTGTTGATAATGAGCGAGGGAGTACTAGGGTTAGATCCTTGGTATGATCCCCAATATATGGTGCCACTGGCTGGAATGGCATTTGCGAATGCCATGAATAGTGTCAGTTTATCTGCAGAACGTTTACATGCCGAAATGATACGAGGTGAAGATTATCTTATCGCGCGTCGCATCGCGTTAAAAGCGTCGTTAATACCAATTACTAATGCACTATTCGCTGTTGGCTTAGTATCTTTACCTGGCATGATGACTGGGCAGATTTTATCCGGTGTATCACCATTCATTGCTGTGCGATACCAAATTATGATCATGTGTATGTTATTTGGTTCATCGGTGATTTCTGCCGCATTTTTTTTATCGCTGATAAAGCCAGTAATGCCAATAAAACAGTGAGTTACAAAATAAAATAATTATAAAACGTCAAGATATATGTAATACTTATGGCCATTTCGATAAACTCGATTATAAAACAGAGGTTTCAATGAAAATGGTTAAAATTTGTTATGTATTTTCTATACTGCTCCTGAGTGTCGTTAATATGGCACATGCTACATCGTCGGTATGGAAAGTGAGTAATGGAGAAAACAGTTTATATTTAGGTGGAACAGTGCATGTTTTAACGCTTGATGATTATCCGTTACCAGCAGAGTTTGATCGTGCGTATGCGTTAGCTGATATCTTGATATTAGAAACGGATATGACTAAATTAGAAAGCCCTGAATTTCAGCAAGTCATGCTAACTCAGCTTAGATATCCAGAAGGGCAGGATTTAACGGAAGACTTAACGCCTGAGACGTATAAATTTTTAGCCACATACTGTGAATCACGTGGTATTGATATGCATATTATTAATGCGTTTAAACCGGGTATGGTTTCGGTAATATTAACCATGGCAGAGTTAGAACGCCTTAATCTGACAGGTCTTGGTGTTGATCAATATTACAGCAATAAAGCGGTTATAAATGCTAAAAAACTCGGTAAACTAGAAACAGTAGAACAACAGTTAGCCTTTATTGCGGGGATTGGTAAAGGCAAGGAAGATGAACTAATTCGTTATAGTTTAGAAGATATAAAAACATTACCAACTTTTATGCATGAGATTAAAGCAGCTTGGCGTCATGGTAATCGTCAAGCACTTATGAATCTTGGAATTACCCCTTTACTTAAAGACTTTTCTGATATTTATCAGTCGTTAATCGTGGATCGTAATAATAATTGGTTACCACAAATCGAAGCAATGTTTGACAGTAAAGATACGGAGTTCGTACTTGTGGGCGCATTGCATTTAGTCGGAAAGGATGGATTATTACAACGATTAGAAGCAGCTGGATACAAAGTAACGCAACTTTAGGGCGTAGATAGATAAAATAGTGGCATTGGTATCATTTTGAAGTAGTTGGGTATAGATGGGTATTGAGAGTTAGGATATGATATTGCTATCTGAATCTATATTTTGAAATGAACCTATGCTGAATTTTTTTCGTTCTAAACCGCTAATTGATGATGCCAGTTGTGAGTGGATATTTGACACATTTTCGTGGGCGTTAACACATTTTGATCATCAAGAGTTTTTTCTACGTACTCGGTTAATCCAACCAACGAATGATTTTTTTCCCGGTAATATTGATAGTCGCCACGGTATGGCTGAAACTATCTTTAATCATGTGGTTAAATATGCTGGATTGAGTCATTGGCCACTACAGTTACAAGCGCCCCAGTTTTTTAATGGCCAACCTCCTGCATTACTTGATTTATCCGCAGTACAACGAGATTCTTCAGCTGCGAATACCTTACCTGTGCTAGTTGCAGCTCAGCCTTTAGCAATGACTTATAACCCACAGCAAGCTGCTAAACCGGGCGATCTAGCTTCGAGTTATGCACATCATTTAGCCCAGCATGTAGTGGCACAATCACAACAACTTCCTTCTGGTGGGGATGAGTATTTTAATGCGAGTACCGAAATTGTCGCTATTTTCATGGGGTTTGGCGTGATGATGGCTAATTCAGCTTATACTTTTAGAGGTGGATGTGGCAGTTGCTATAACGCACAAGCAAATCGACAGGCCACCTTATCAGAAGACAATGTCATCTTTGCTTTGGCGCTGTTTTGTCGACTGAAAGGTATTCCAACAGGGGACGCGACACGTAATTTGAAAGGTTATTTAAAACGAAATTTCAAGCAAGCGTTAAAACAAATTGATCGAGAACCTGCGCGTTTGCAACAGTTATTGGCATTAAAGTAATATCACTACATTGTAAGTTATATATAAACGAGGGGGCGAATGATCAAACTTGGGCAAGTTAAATATCGATCGCAAGTGAAGTCTATGTCGAAATGGAGCATGACTTGTGTCATTGCGGTGCTGCTAATCGCGTGTGTAAGCGATGGTCAATATGACAGCAACGACAGTGAAATTGCATTACCGGATAAAGCGGTCGAGTAAATTATACCGCTTGGCTCAAAACCTAATAGAAGGCTTGCTCCAGAGCCAACCCCCAGTTTAAACGTAAGATGCTAGCCGCTAACGTTGGTCGTAACGACGGTTATACTTGCGGTATGGCATAATAAATTTCTACACGTCACTTTTTCTTAGCGATCCCTTATAGCAAAAGACCCTACTAATGATGTTAAGTAAGGCCTTCTATTGAACGAGTCAGTATTACTGACTATTCTGAATCTTGTTCTGTTTCTTCAACTTTCTTCGTTTCTTCTAAATCTTGTCCGCCGCAGCCACCACAACAACTCATAATAATATCCTCTTTAGTCGATTAACTTAGTGTTAAGTAAAATTACCTAGTCACTATAACCAAGTGTTTTTCTCAAGTAATTGACAAAAGTCATTTAGGCGAATAAATCGCTAGTTGAACCATACATTTTTAATCTACTTAACCTATTTAATTTATTTATAACTTATTGGTTATAATTATTAATTAGGTTAGGGTAGGACTTGTTTATTATTTAAGGGATTCGTAATGTCGCATTTTGTGATTAATTACTCCCTAGTTTTTCACACATAACCATGAATATTGCTGAGTTTGAAAAGCGACTTATTGTAATCGCAATACTATGTGATTTTGTCTCTTTAAACATGAATGAATAGGGCTGTCAAAATGAAAACAATTGGGATGTTAGGTGGAATGAGCTGGGAATCTACAGCCAGTTATTACAAAGCCATTAACGAAGGGGTTAAATCAGAACTTGGTGGCCTTAATTCAGCAAAAATCTGTTTATATAGCGTCAACTTTGATGAAATTGAGAAGTTACAACATCAAGGTGATTGGGACAAAACTGCGCAGATACTAACGCAAGCGGCTAAATCTGTCGAGGCTGGTGGCGCAGACTTTATTATTATTTGTACCAATACCATGCACAAAGTTGTTCCCGACATTGAACGTGAAATAGCAATTCCTATTTTACATATTGCAGATGCGACTGCGAGTAAATTAGTTGCCGATGGTATTACGAAAGTCGGTCTACTGGGTACTCGCTTTACGATGGAACAGGACTTTTATAAAAGCCGTTTAGTGGACAATTTTGGAATTGACGTTGTTGTGCCAAATACCGACGAACAAACGATTATTCATGACGTTATATATGATGAGCTATGTCGAGGTATTATTCGCCAAGAGTCTAAAGTTCATTACATTAATATCATAAATAGCTTGTATGAGCAGGGTGCTGAAGCTGTCATTCTTGGTTGTACAGAGATCGCATTGCTGGTCCAACAAGTCGATACGCATGTGCCTTTGTATGACACAACCGAAATCCACGCGGCGCAAGCAGTACAGCTCGCTTTAAGTGACCATATTTGTGCTTAATGGAGTGTGCGGTGTCGTATATAGACGATGTAGCTATAAATGGTGCTAATAATCTATTATGTAAGTTATTATGCAGGAAGTCTTTTATGTATACTTCGTATCATTAGTCGCGGGTTTTGGATATCACACGTGAATGAGGTTCTACCATGCGTAATTCGTGTGTTATCCATTACTATAATATCTCCCTCTCCCAGAGGAAAACAAAGATAATATTCACCTTCCGCATCATATAAGGATTTTAATTGTGTTACGGCTTGTTGCAAATTAACAACTCTTTCAAAGCCGAATTCCCAATCTGCACTTGCATCAAAAGCTAACCGAATAATTTCGCGTTCATAAACTGGATCGTAGCCAAAAACACAGTCCACACATTCCTCATCAATACCATCAAATGCTGAGCGCCGTCTTAATGCATTTTTGTCCTTCAAACTATTAGATAAGGTTGGATCTTTACTTTCTATATATTTAATAGCGCCGAAGCCGTTAAACAAAGTTGTTTCGCCACCTTGATTTGCTTTACGTAAACATAATAATAATGTCGTTTTAACTTCACCGAGTGGCGAAAAAGTACCATCAACATGCTGACCAAGCGATTTAGACTCTTCGAAAACAGGATGACTATAATCATCCTTTCTATCTAGGTTATAACCTATTGCAGCAACATTTTTTTCTGTCGTTTTATTCGGGAAGTATTTTTTATTATAATTAGATACGTACGGCTCATCCAATTGTAAGATTCTGGCTAATTCAACTAACTTATCTTGTTTCTCCAGGGTGTTGCCATCCACAACGACAAAACCCTGACGGTAAAAAAGTTCAGATAAAAGGGTAACATTGTTAGCGCTTACAGAGTCGGTGACGGCCTTTTTGAAACTTATCATCCTATATTTTATCCTTATTAATCAACGAATGCTGAAAGTGAAAAATTAACAAGGAAAAGGTGAGCGAAGTACCGTAGCCAGATTCACAGACTCAATATCCCAATAGTCTACCAACATATATTTGTGAACAAGAAGCATAAGAAAGTCGCTTCCCATTTTCTATAAAAATATCCGATAAATGGTTTAGCATTTAAAACAGAGTAACCAAAAGTATTAAGTCATGGGGTTAATTTGATTTACTTCACAAAACAACCCTAAGGAACTAATTTATAAGCATATAACATTAAACTAAGTTAATTTATTACTCAATACAAAGAGTAAAATTCAGTCTTATATACGAGCGAACTCTCACGTCAGAGATAAAACGCTATAAACAAACGGATTAAGAATTTACAATGAATAGGCCTACAAGACTAAAAACTTATCCTTAGTAACTCTCTGCTCACATATCTATATTTAGCACGTCATTATTTGCAATAATGTTGTGACTAAATTCAATGCTAAAACGAAGCTGGAATGTATTGAACTGCACGAGAATAACCATCAATGTTCACTGGCCGTTTACCTTATTGCATTAAATTGGTAAGGTATTGTTAAAAAAGGAAATAATCAAATGGGTAATCTAAATACCATTGAACTTAAAGCGTTTGTTCCAGCAAAGGATTTCGGAATATCAAAGCAGTTCTATTTAGATTTAGGCTTTACAAAAGCATCTGATTCATCTGGTATCGCTTATTTTAACTACGGGAATTGTAGCTTCTTACTTCAAGACTTCTACGAGAAAGTATTTGCTGAAAACTTAATTATGCACCTACTGGTAGAGGATATTGCTTCTTGGCATAAAGCCGTAAAAAGTTCAGGCGTCGAAGTAAAATACGGCATCACGCTTTCTGAAATTAGTGAGCAGCCATGGGGGATGTTAGATTTCGTACTTTACGACCCAAGCGGTGTGCTATGGCGTTTTGGTCAAAATGTACAAGCTTAACAAGGCAAGCACAACGTTATGAGGCATATGGATATCAAGTTAGAATCAATATTAGAAGGTGAGTTTGAGTCGCTGTTTTTGGTGGTAAAGGAAGGCCTGTATTCTCATGTGGATTCGGTTTTTGGTTGGTGTGATGATTATCAGCGAAATCGTCTAATTGCTGATTATGAACCCAATTGGTTTTTCTGGGTTTACGTTGCATCAAGGCGTGTTGGAATGTTGTGTTTCAAGCCATACGATAATTCTTATCATGTCCACTTACTGATTGTTTTTCCTGAGTTTCAAAATCAGAAGCTAGGTGAGACGATAATGAATTATGTTCATAAAGTTGCACAAAATGAGCACAGAAATAGTATAACTTTATCAAGCTTTGTTCGGAATAATAAGGCTGTTAAGTTTTATAAAAGACTCGGATATAAAGTGGTTGAAAATGATGGAAACTTCCTATCTTTGTCGTTGACACTTAATAACAAACTGCCAAAAGGAATATAAATCAACATGGAAGTATTTGAAGCATCTGTTGAAGATGCGCCTGTAATTCTCGCAATTCAAAAAGAAGCATACATTTCAGAGGCTCAGCTGCATGATGACTTTGAAATTCCGCCTTTGACACAAACTTTAGCAGAGTTAGAGGCTGAGTTTGATAAGAGGCGAATCGTCAAAATTGTTATCGATGGCAAAATTGTCGCGAGTGGTCAGGCAACATTATTTAATTCAACCTGTCAAATTGGCCGCATGGCTGTAACACCTGAACTTAAAGGTAAGGGGATTGGTTCAACGTTACTTTCTGAATTGGAATTATCTTTTCGTGAAGCCAACCGGATTGAACTTTTTACAGGTATAAACAGCACCGCAAATTTGACTATGTACAGCCATAGAGGTTACAAACCGTTTAAGCAAAAAAAACTCGGTTGTACAACGGTAGTTTTTTTAGAAAAACTGTTGTAAATAGCTGACAAGAAATTAAAACGGACAATGTAGCACTGGGCGTATTACGGATGTCATGTCAAAGTACATTATCTAATGATGCTATGGAGCATCAACAGAAACATATTGACGAGGTGGTCGGCAGAGTACTTTTATTTAATACTTCGCAAGCTGAGCACGGAGTTATATCCCATAAACATGAAAGGAATCAATTATGTCTGCATATGTAGTGTTCAACTATAAAATATTAGATCGTTCTAAAATCGATGAG
>Ga0209292_1002690_pt1 | contig 20182 bp, 21 predicted proteins | sample GOMGulsemesocosm_2_FD_184634 | JGI IMG/M metagenome (GOLD analysis project Ga0209292, IMG submission 184634) | Methane-oxidizing microbial communities from mesocosms in the Gulf of Mexico - GOM9C Gulf of Mexico (SPAdes) (version 2) | ecosystem: Environmental > Aquatic > Marine > Cold seeps... | reverse complement strand
ACAGAAGCCTATTTATTAAAAAATAAAACGGCGGGTTATATTGGATTTGATCCAACGGCAGATTCATTGCATATTGGTAGCTTAGTACAGATTATTATTCTGATGCATTTTCAAAAAGCTGGGCATTCATCTATTGCTTTGGTTGGTGGAGCAACAGGAATGGTAGGAGATCCTTCTGGAAAATCTGCAGAAAGAAACTTGTTAGACGAGGCTACATTGGCTAAAAATATTGCTGGCGTAAAAGGACAGTTGGAACGTTTTTTAGATTTTAACGAGTCAACATCCCAAAACCCCGCAGAGTTAGTAAACAATTACGATTGGATGAAAAATATTTCATTAATCGATTTTGTACGTGACACAGGAAAGCACATTACTGTTAATTACATGATGGCAAAAGATTCAGTAAAAAAACGTATTTCTGGTGAAAATACAGAAGGAATGAGTTTTACAGAATTTACATATCAATTATTTCAAGGGTACGATTTCTATCATTTATACAAAGAGAAAAACTGTAGACTACAAATGGGTGGTTCTGATCAGTGGGGAAATATTACTACGGGTACAGAATTAATTAGAAGAAAAGCACAGGGGAAAGCCTATGCGATTACGGTTCCTTTAGTTACCAAGGCAGACGGAACAAAATTCGGGAAAACCGAAGGAGGAAACGTTTGGTTAGACGCCAACAGAACATCTCCCTATAAGTTCTATCAATATTGGTTAAATTCTTCTGATGAAGATGCTGAAAAGTATATCAAAATCTTTACTTTTTTATCTAAAGAAGAAATTGACACATTGGTTTTAGAGCACAAACAAGCACCACATTTGCGTTTGTTGCAAAAGAAAATAGGCGAAGAAGTTACTACCATGACTCACGGAAAAGAAGCCTATGATAATGCAATAAAAGCGTCTAATATTTTATTTGGAAAATCTACTTCTGAGGATATTAAATCTTTAGACGAACAAACTTTTTTAGATGTTTTTGAAGGAGTGCCACAGGCATTAATTTCAAAAGAAGATATTGATAATGGATTGGATATGATTGGAGCATTGGCCGCTAAGACGAGTTTCTTAAACTCAAATTCTGATGCGCGTAGAGCTTTAAAAGAAAATGCTGTTTCTGTAAATAAGGAAAAAGTAAAAGAAGCCTATACAATTACTTCAGCAGACTTAATTGCTAATAAATATGTGTTATTACAGCGTGGTAAGAAAAGTTATTTCTTATTAAAAGTTGAATAAATAATCTATACTTAAAAATAAAAAAAGCCAGCTATGTAGCTGGCTTTTTTATTTTTCTTTGAATAGCTTTTCCCAGTTTTTATCTGCATTCTCTTTGAGTTCTAGGGCACCTTCTTTAACCCAAAGGTCCAGCGTATTTGTACCCCAAGCATTATAAAACAGGTATAATTTTCCGTTTCTAATTTCAAATGTTTTAGGATTTATAGAAATTTTTTCTCCTGTTTTTCCAATTGCATATGCGCAATAACCTCCATATTGAGGTATATATTTAGCTGGATTTGATTTAAATATTTCTACATTTTTAGCCGATGAAAACTTAAACTTAACCCCATCAAAAGTGGTTATAAATTTTTTATTTCCTTTTACAGCCTTGTTGTTAAAATATTCGACAACATCATACCCATTTGCTATAAACCCTTTTTTAAGATTGACGTTTTGTTGTGAAAAAGCAACTGAAGAAACGAATAAGAAGGCTACTAGTATCGCTCTCATATTAATTTTTCTTATGCTTTAGTACTTCCCAATTTTTGTCTCCTTTGGCCTGTAGTTTTTTCGTATTTCCTTCTTTCCAGTCATCTAATTTATTACTTAGCCAAGAATTGTAAAATAAATACAGTTTGCCATCTCTAATTTCATAGGCCTCCGCATCGATATACATTTTTGTTTTTTTTGCAGCGATAGCATACGCGCAGTACCCGCCATATTGTGGAATGTATTTGGTTGGATTGGCTTTAAACAATTCTAAATTCTTAGTAGACGAGAATTTAAACTTTGCACCATCAAACGTAGTTTGAAATTTTTTCTTTCCTTCAATAGGCCCATTCTGAACAAAATAAGAAACCACATCATAGCCCTCTGCAACGTAGCCCTTTTTGGTATTGTAATCTATTTGTTGTGAAAAAAGTGTGGTTGATATTCCAATAAATAAAAATGTGATTAGTTGTTTCATCGAAAATAGTTTTTGGGGTAGTCGACTAGATATGTATAAAATTACAGCTGTATTTCAAAAAATGCTAAATCATCTTCAATACATTCTTTTTAAACAAGCGAACAGAAATCAACGTCATTCCTAAACCTATTGCTACCAATATTCCCATTTTTGGTAAAATTTCTGTTAGCGGCAAGCTTCTCCAGAAAATATCATAAAATCCTTGAATCCCCCAGTAATTGACACTTATTACTGCTATTTGCTGCATAATTTCTGGCATTACAAATAGTGGAATCATTGACCCTCCAATTGCTGACATTAGCATGATAATGATGGTACTATACCCTTGTAATTGTTGGCGTGATTTTGCAATTGACACTAAAAAGATTCCAAAACTAGACACGGCAAAAGCGGTTGCAATAATCATTAATATTAATGAGCTTAAATCTTTAAATATTGGCAATCCAAAAACCAACCATGAAAACACAAACATTATGGACAATTGAAAAATAGAGAGCAGCAAAGCAGCAAGCATTTTTCCAAACAATACATCTGTTGGTTTTACCGGAGAGTACAATAACCTCTTTAAAGTTCCTGCTTCTTTTTCATCTAATAAGCCTCCGCCAATACCAGCAATACTAAATAGCAACATCATAATGGCAGTACCAGCTACTGCTTGAATTAACCCTAAGTTTCCTTTGCGAATAGCTTCTTTAATTACAGAAGTCATTTGTAATCCCATATTGTTTTCTCCCATCATTGTGTTCATTCCTGCCTGATCAGAATTCATTAAACGCAATGCTTTTTCTTTAATATTTTTAGGGGTTCCTGGAAAATTTGCATCAAAAGAAGCTTCCATTTTTCCGTTCATCATTTTCTTACCAACACTTGTCATTAAGTTTTGCATCAAAACCGATTGCAACATGCCCATTTCTATTTCTCGGGCTGCATCGTACTTTAATTCTAATGGTAAATCTTTTCCTAAAGCAACTGAATCTTGAAAGCCTTTTTCCACAATTAAAACCGCTACATATTTTCCTTTTTTCACCAAATTAATTGCAGTTACTCTTTCTTCTGCAATTGTTTTTACTCCCTTTAGTGCTTCTAAATTTAATAACATTTCTTTAGAATCCTTTGTAAAATCATTATCCACAACTAACAATTGCACCGGTTTGGCTGTTCTATTTCCGCCCACTCCACCAAAAGCAAAGGCAAACAGCGAAATTAAAAGAATTGGCAGCGCAAAGGTTAACAATGCCCCTTTTTTGTCTGCAAAAAATAATTTTAAGTCTTTTTTAAATATGGTAAGTATCATGGTTTATTGGTTGATTTATGGGTACTAATCTCTTAATTGTTTTCCTGTAAAATTCAGAAATATAGTTTCTAAATTTACCTTGTTTAACTTCAAATCTTCAATTTGAAGATTTTCTGAGTTACAAATACTAATAATTGTGGATAACTCTTTATTTGCATCACAAACAATGGTAATAGATTGCTTATTTTGAACAACCGAAGGAAAAATTTCTTTCAGTTTTTTTACTTGATTTGTAGTAATTGTTTGAAACATAATTTCGATCGTTTCTTTTACATTGCTTTCTTTCTGCAATTCTGATTGTGTGCCTTGGGCAACAATTTTACCATCATCTATAATTGCAATTCGATTACACAATCGCTCAACTTCTTCCATATAATGGGTTGTATACACAATGGTCATTCCTAGCTTGTTTAAGTTTTCTACAATTTCAAAAATCCGATTCCTACTTTGTGGATCCACACCTACTGTTGGTTCATCCATAAATAGTATTTTTGGTTTGTGTAAAATGGCCGAGGCAATATTAATTCTACGCTTCATTCCCCCTGAATAGGTTTTAATTAAATCATTTTTCCTGTCAGACAAGCCAATCAATTCTAAAATAGTCGCAATTCGCTCTTTTAGTTCCTTAGATGGAATTTTATACAATTGTCCCCAAAACAGTAAGTTTTCATAGGCAGTAAAATCATCATATAATGAAATTTCTTGAGGAACCACTCCAATAAGTGTTTTGCAAATATTTGGTGATTTTTTGATGTCGTTTCCATCTATAAGAATAGTGCCATTATCACTAGATAAAATGGTACTCATCATATTTATGGTGGTAGATTTACCTGCACCATTTGGACCAAGAAGTCCAAATACCTCCCCTTTATTAATTGAAAAGCTAATGTTTTCAACCGCTTTTAGTTCGTTAAATGATTTTGATAAATTTGTTACTTGTATCATTAGTATTTAATTTTAATGATATAAAAGTATCTAAAAGTAATTTCTTATCAATTAAAAATTGACTCAACTGTCTATTTTTAAAGATGAATTGTACGTAAAAAGAAATATTAAAGAACCATCAGGTTACACCCTCTAATATCAGAATTATCAAAGCGTCCAATAATTTCAAAAGTAGTATCAGTATGCACTTTTCCTAGATCTTGCGTCGCAATAAAAGAGCATGAATTGTAATTCGCTAAATCAATTACATTCATACCACCTGTTTTACCAGCTTGTTGAATTGTCAAAGCATCTTCTGTATCTCGAGTGAGAATTTTCATCCAAGGCGGACACTCAAAAACACCATTTCCTTTAGAATAGGCCTGACTTAAAAGTTCTGTCATTCCATATTCTGAATGGATTTTTTCTACGCCAAAACCTTTCGAAAGTACCTCATGTAGTTCTGTACGAATCATTTCTTTACGTCTTCCTTTCATTCCGCCGGTTTCCATTACAATAGTACTGGAAAGGTTGAATTGTTCTTTTTCGATCAAATCCAACAATGCAAATGACACTCCAATCAATAATACTTTCTGATTGCTAGCATCTAATTCTTTTAGCTTCAGAATAAGTTCTGGTAAATTATGTAAATAAAAACCACTTTCAGAATTGTTCGACTTCAGTATTAAATCCTGCACCATATATACCAAAGAAGATCCTTCTCGTTCTAAATAATTAGGCAATAAAGCTAAAATTGTATGTTCTTCAATGTTGCCATAGAAATGCTTAAATCCCTTTAAATAACTTTGCTCATACAAAGAGACATCCGTTACCAAATGTTTACTCGTAACGTTTCCTGTAGTTCCAGAACTGGTAAATATTTCTTGAACATCATCGATCGTCGAAAGTACTTGATGCGATTTAAAAAATTGAATTGGTAAAAAAGGGATTTGCTCAATACTTTTTACATCAGAAGGATGTATATATAATAGATCACAAAAAGAACGATATACTTTATTATTGACAAACTGGTGTTGAAATACCTTAAGTGCAACCTTAGTAAAATCTTCTTCGTTTTGTATGTTAAAAATAGCGTCTTGCATAAACTTTGACAAAAATAGAATTATTTAACGCAACCTTTTTACTTTTTCTACATCTTCTAAAAAAAGAATGTTATGTTTCTAAAAAAAATAGTCCTTATCCTTTTTGCTTCGCTACTACTAATTTCTTGTACAAAGAATTTAGAAACACAAGAAATTTCTTGTACCGCTAATCAACCTATAAAAGAGTTGGCCTGGTTACACAATATTAAAATCACTTTTGAGCAGTCTACCGATGCCTCTCAAAAACAAATCATTCAATACACTTATAAAAATAAAACTGTATTTATGATCAATCCTTGTTTTAATTGCCCAGACAATTTAATAACTGTATACAGTTGTAACGGGGAAAAAATCTGTGAATTTGGCGGGATTTCAGGATTAAACACCTGTCCTGATTTTTATGAACAAGCAACAAATAAAATTATTTTATGGGAAAATTAAATATATTAAAAATAGCAATCTTTTTTATTAGTATTGGCTTTTTTAGTTCTTGTGATAAGAATTCAGAATTAGAAATAGACCCCAGTAATTTATTAATTGGAAATTGGACCGAACCGACATACGATAATGAAACCATCACTTTTAATAGAAGTAACACAATACAAAACAACAGTTATGGCGTTTCATTTAAAAATACAGGTGTTTTTATTGAACACACATCTGGGTGGTGTGGCACACCTCCATTAATTTTTACTGATTACCCCGGGAATTGGCAAGCCCAAGACAGGTTGATTATGGTTTCTATGCAACATTTTCCGGGGAATTTTAATTGGCGAATTGTTTCACTTACCGAAAATCAATTAGTTGTACAAAGAGAATTGACAGCACAAGAAAAAGAGCATCAAAATTTAATTACTTTATTTAATGAAATCGAAACCACAGCAACCAGTGTTCCTTGTACCGATGCAAACGACTGGAGTTATTCTGCTTATGGCACAAAAGCATGTGGAGGGCCGCAAGGGTATATTGCATATTCTAATAAAATAAATCATGTTGCATTTCTAAAAAAGATTCTGGATTACACCCAGTTAGAAGATGCATATAATAAAAAGTGGGCCATTATTTCTACTTGTGATACCCCTTCACAACCTGTAGAAATCGTTTGTGAAAATGGGAGTCCAGTGTTAAAATATTAGTTATTTTTAAATAAATATTCAAGGTATTAATTTAGAAGAACTCATACAAAAGTGTTGCCAACAAGATATCACGGCACAATCAAAAGTTTACCAGCTATTTGCAGATAAATTGTTTGTGGTGTGCCTGAAATATTCAAGAAATTATGAAGATGCTGAAGACACCTTACATGATAGTTTTCTTACCATTTTTAAAAAAATAGACCAGTATGCACATACAGGATCTTTTGAAGGTTGGATAAAGAGAATTACCATTCATACAGCCATACAAAAATATAGAGATAAGTCTCGATTACAAATTGTCTCAGAAAAGAACATAAAAGAAGAACCGGAAGAAATAGTTGATCCAAGCACGGAGATTAGTGTTGATATTCTCCTCGGCTTAATTCAGAAACTACCAGACAGGTATCGATTGGTTTTTAATTTATACGTATTGGATAAGTTTTCACACAAAGAAATTGCTTCCATGTTAGAAATCTCAGAAGGAACTTCGAAATCGAATCTATCCAGAGCAAGACAGTTCTTAAAAAAAGAAGTAGAAAATCATCAACAAAAACAACAAGAAGCGTAGATGAATGAACATAAAAATATAGATCGTTTTTTTCAAGAAAACCTAAAAGGCTTGGAGGCCAGTCCTAGCCCAAAAGTTTGGACAGGAATTGCCGCTAATTTAAAAAAGAAAAAGCGAAAAGTTTTTCCTATTTGGTGGCTTAGTAGTGGGGTTGCTGCTGTACTAATTTTGAGTGTTTTTACATATCCTCTCATTTTTAATACGACTGAGAAAAGACCTATTTTAAGCCCACCAAATTTAATTGTTCAACCTACTATAAATTTCAAAAATTCACTACAAGAAAAAACCCTATCAGAGCCAAAAATAGAAATAGTTTCTACGGAAAACAATGCTATAATCTCGGTGAAAAAATCACACCAAAACATCAAAAACAGCAATCCAACTGTTGTAAAAATTGCTATGAATGCAGAAAAAAAATCAATTATTACAAAAGAGAAAAATGAAAAAGATCAAGATTTTCCTAGTACTACTAAAGAAATAAAAAAAGAACATAGCTCTAACGATTCCATATTTACTCCTAAAAATAAAAAAGATTTTATTTCAGAAATCAAAAAGAACAGCTTAAAAGTTACAGAAAGTAAGCACTTAAAAAAATGGTCTTTAACCCCTGTTTTTTCTATTATTAATTCCAATTCTTTTTCCAAAACCTCTTCTTTAGATGCAAGTTTACAAGCAAGTAAAACAACTGGGGATAATAATTATTCTTATGGGGTAAAAATTGCGTATCAATTAAGTAACAAATGGGCAATTCAATCTGGGGTCCATTTTCAAAAATTAGATTATACCACCAATAATCTAACCGTTGTTTCTAATATTTCAGGCAATAATTTTGGAAATATCAACTATGCAAGTACGAGCTCTAATTTTTCTATTAGCTCTTCTAATGTAGAAAAAGATGTACTACTACTTAGTGGTGCAAATTTACTAACAGATAAAGCAACACTTATACAAACCTATGGGTATATAGAGATTCCAATTGAAGCTTCGTATGAATTTATTCGTTCCAAAAAATTTAATGCGCATTTTATCACTGGGATTAGTTCTTTATTTTTAAATGAAAATAAAATTGAACTAACCTCTCGTTCTTTTTCTGAAACATTAGGAAAAGCGAATAACTTAAACTCCTTTAACCTTAGTGGGAATCTAGGGGTTGATTTTGATTATGCATTGTACCCAAAATTGAAGCTAACTGTAAATCCAATGCTAAAAATACCTTTAAAAACATTTTCAAAAAACTCAAATGGGTTTAAACCCTACTTGATAGGGGTTTACACAGGTCTTAAATATCAATTCTAAATTTAGAAAAATCATGAAAAAAAATCTTTTATTACTATTAAGCATCATTTTACTTAGCTCCTGTATAACAAATACAGAACCTCTACAAGAATTAAAACTACTTCCTATAGATGAAGTTTCAGTTCCTCCGTTTTTTACATTTAACCAAGTAGATACGATCAACGTAAAATATACATTGCCAAATAGCTGCCATTATTTTCACAGTTTGTATTACCAATACCAGGATACCACCAGAATTATTGCGATAAGAGCAGTTAAAAACTTAGAAGAATATTGTGCAGAAATTACCCAACAAAAAGAATATAAAATTCCAATTTTAGTTTCTCAACACGAAGATTACCTCTTAAAATTTTGGAAAGGAAAAGACAATAATCAAGAAGATATATTTGAAGAAATCATAATTAGTGTTAAATAATTTTTATTTTTCTCCTTTTGGTCTTATTTTTGGTATTGCTATTGAAACATTTCTTCCAAAAAAAAAGAAATAAATTTTATTACATTTTTAATCCCCTAATTAAATTGTTATAATGAAAAAGTACAAACTTATTACCTACAGAACCCTCACGGGTACAAAAAAAATTCTTAAAATTCCTAAGAAAAAATCCGGTCAATGGATTATTTATCAAAACGATGAACCTACGTATTTAGTAGATTGTTTTGATTTTAAAACGGAATCTAATTTAATTATGAACAACCTTATTCTTAGTGAAAGAAAATCTATTGATGAGGTTATTAAAAAAATTAGGAAGAAGAATAAAATAAAACTTTCTTTACCCAAAACACCCATTTTTGAATTTGAAGTTAAGTCTGAAATCAAAGAGCTTCAATTAGCACCGTTGCCCGAAGATTGGCTTTAAGTTTAATTGTTTAATATTAAACAATTTTCTTCTTTTTGTTTAATCTCTAGTTTGTAAATTATTTGTAGTTTTGGTGTTCAGTTTTAACAGCTAAATTTCAACATAAAAATGACAGATTTTGGTATTAAAGAAGCCTTACAAGCATTAGGGCTAAAAGACATAAACGAAGGAACTTCTACAGGTTCAAATAATTTCTCTAATGGCGGGCTTATTGAAAGCTACTCTCCAGTAGATGGAAAATTAATTGGAAAGGTAAAAACGACTACAAGAGAAGATTATGATAAAGTAATGACAACGGCTACTGAAGCTTTTTTGTCATTCAGAAATATGCCAGCTCCACAAAGAGGTGAGATTGTTCGTCAATTTGGAAATAAATTAAGAGAACTAAAAGAACCATTAGGGAAATTAGTTTCTTATGAAATGGGGAAATCTTTGCAAGAAGGGTATGGTGAAGTTCAAGAAATGATTGACATCTGTGATTTCGCAGTAGGTTTATCAAGACAATTAAACGGACAAACAATTCCATCCGAACGTCCTGGGCATGTAATGAGAGAGCAATGGCATCCAATAGGTGTTGTTGGTATTATCTCTGCATTTAACTTTCCAGTAGCTGTTTGGGCTTGGAATACCGCTTTGGCATGGATTTGTGGCGATGTATGTGTATGGAAAGGTTCTGAAAAAGCACCTTTATGTTCAGTTGCATGTCAGAATATTATTGCTGATGTTTTAAAAGAAAATAATTTACCAGAAGGAATCTCTAGTATTATCAATGGAGATTACAAAGTAGGTGAATATATGACTACCGATACTAGAATTCCTTTAGTATCAGCTACAGGTTCTACAAGAATGGGAAGAATTGTTGGTGCTACTGTTGCAGAACGTTTCGGAAAATCTTTATTAGAATTAGGGGGTAACAATGCCATTATTATTACGCCAACTGCCGACTTAAAAGTAGTAGTTCCTGGAGCCGTATTTGGTGCTGTTGGTACTGCTGGACAACGTTGTACTTCTACTAGAAGGTTGATTATTCACGAATCTGTATACGATAAAGTAAGAGATGCCATTGTGGGTGCTTATGGGCAATTAACAATTGGAAATCCTTTGGATGAAAAGAACCATATTGGGCCATTAATTGATCATGATGCTGTAAACACGTATTTAGCTGCTATTGAAAAAGCAAAAGCTGAAGGTGGAAACGTGTTGGTTGAAGGTGGTGTTTTAGAAGGAGAAGGATACGAAAGCGGATGTTATGTAAAACCAGCTATTATTGAAGCAGAAAACCATTTTGAAATTGTACAACATGAAACATTTGCGCCGATCTTATATTTAATGAAATATTCTGGAGAGGTAGAAAATGCTATTGACAAACAAAATGGTGTTGCTCAAGGATTGTCTTCTGCAATTATGACCAATGAAATGAAAGAAGCTGAAAAGTTCTTATCATATGCAGGTTCTGATTGTGGTATTGCCAATGTAAACATCGGAACTTCTGGTGCTGAAATTGGAGGTGCTTTTGGAGGTGAAAAAGAAACTGGTGGTGGACGTGAGTCTGGTTCTGATGCATGGAAAGTATACATGCGTAGACAAACAAATACCGTTAATTACTCTGATGAATTGCCATTGGCGCAAGGAATCAAGTTTGACTTATAAAATCTAATTATATATTACACTGAAAAAACCACGCAAATTGCGTGGTTTTTTTTAGTGCTCTTTTTCTCGAGATTTTATCTCAATAATTCCGTGAGTAATATTAAGGTCTATGTGGCCAAAATAATTGTCTTTATTTTTAATTTTCTTCTCAAGCATTTTATACTTCTTATTTTCTTTTCTCGGTTCAAAACTAATTTTTTGACCATCAAAGTTCACAGTGGTCGTATTTCCAAATGCGGATAAGGTTACGGTATTTTTTTTATCAAAAAAATGTAATTTCGAATAATCACCAGACAACTCAAATAAGTTGAAATTCTTATCAAAATCATAAAAGTAAAGTTTACTATTAAAATCGATAAACTTCACACCTTTACCTATTTCTCCAATTTGAACTTTAGAAATTTCAGTTGTTATTTTTGCATTGGAAATTGTACCTATTACAACCTTATCAACATCTTTAAAATTGAACTTTCCACCAACAATATTTTCTGCTTGAAAAATTCCCATGTCTAGGTCAAATTCACTCTTCTTATTAAGAACTTTTTTAAGTTTAAAATAGGTATTATAAGCGTTTACTTTAATCGGCTTATGAATGTTACAATTGAAAGTGATTCTAGAGCGAAGCGCTTTCAATTTAATCTTTAGATTTTTAGGTACATAAATTATAAACTTTTGTTCGAACTTCTTACTGCCTTCTCCATATTTTTTGGTTGGATTTTTCTTTTTAAGTCTTTCAATATAATCTTGCGTATCAGTTCCTAAACTAACTTGAATTTCTTTCAATATAGAATCTTTTGATCTATAGGCTAATTTCTTTTCCTTAACACTTTTAACATAACCAAAAAGTAGCTCCTTAAATGAACTCAAATCTATATCAATATTGTGGAGTTCTCCTACATACATGGAATTCTTTACTTCTAAGTTTATTACATTTTTATGCTTCGTAACTTTTGCATTAATATCTTTAAAAACTCTATAAACAACTTCTTCAGAGTTCTTTTTGAAAAGAATGGAATACTCAATTTTAATGGTATCATCAGAAGATTCTTTAAATAGAATTGTTACGTTATCAACATCAAGATTTAAAATGGTGGACTCATCTACCTTAAACCTTTCTTTTAAGACAAGTTCTTCCCTTTGAGCTTGCGTAAGAGTAATTGATAAAAAAAATAGAATACTATATATAAATGGTCTCATTACTTGTGTTTTTTTGATTCAACTCTTTCAGGTGCTCCTTAATATCTTTTAATAATTCTAGTCGTAATTGCAAATTTTTTATCAGTGACTCCAGAATATTGATATTATTAGGGTTCTCTTCAAATTGTTTAGAAACCCTGCCATAATTTGTATCTAATTTGAGTAGTTTCTCTTTATATTTTTCAATCAAATTCTTGTCTGTTGTTTGCGCTACAAAATCATTCCATTCTTCACGAATATTTTTTAGATATTCCTTTTCTATTTGCTTAACCTGTACAAATAATGTTGGTTGATCTTCTTGTTTAACAGCCGTTTTTGTGCTTAAAAAATAATAGCCAACAGAGAGCATTAAAACAATTGAAGCCGCAATTTTAAAAATTTGCAAAAATGGTTTTGATTTCTCTTTTCTATTCAACTTTTCTAATTTCCCTAAAAATTCCTCTTCATGAAAATTCGGTAGCTTCTTTTTGGGAAATTCCTCATTTTTAAAAAGTTCTCTAATATCTCGCTTCATGTTTTTGTGCTTTTAAAAGTTCTTGTAATTGCAACTTCCCTCTTCTTAATTGTGTTCTAGATGTTTTTATTGGAATTTCAAGTATCTCCGATATTTCTATATGATCATAGCCTTCAATCAAATACAATTTGACAACCAATTGCTGTTTTTGATTCAGTTTTTCTATTGCTGTTAAAATCATATCCTTCGTAATTCCAATATCAAAATCCCAGGTCTCATCAACCACCACTTCTAATGGATAATTATCTAAAGAAATCGTTTCTATTTGTTTCTTCTTTAACGTATCTAAACAATGATTGATAACAATACGTTTTAACCATGCACCAAAACTTGTTTTAAGGGTATAGCTGTTTAATTTAGAAAATGCTTTTATGAAACCTTCTTGAACTACATCTTTTGCTTCTTCTTCACAATTCATATATCGAGAGGCAATAAAAAACATCGCTTCACAATATAATTTATAGAGTTTCATTTGTGCTTTTTGATTTCCCTGTTTACTTTGTGAAATCAATACATCTATTTTTTGGGACATGTAGGTTGTTTGGTTCTACTATTAAAAACGAATTTGTTTCAACAGGGTTTCAAAAAAGAGAAAATTTTATTGGTATTTTACTTTTCGCAATACACGCATTGCTTCTTTGTATTTGATATACGTGGTCTGATCTGTATTGTTTTTGAGATATTCCTTGGCCTTACGCAATTGAATTGGAGCCTCTAAATGACCATATAGGTAACTAATTAAATAATTGGTTGGTAAACGCAAAACGTCTTCATGTTCTGTAACAGAAAGTGGTTCATTATTCTCTATTTTAGTAATAATACCATTACTATTCGTAAAAATATGATTGATCACAGCTGTATCAAATACGGGAGGGATAAATAAAAATTCCTTTACAATGTCGTGCTTGCCATTGTCTTTAAAATGAATGATTGTTTTTTCTAGTGGGTAATGGGTTTCCTTTTTATCAATTCCAAGTAATATATATTCAGTAATAATAAACGAATGTGAATTGTAGCTAATTTGTACTTCATCTAAGGCCGAAAAGAACAAACGTACTTGCTCGTTTATCAACTCAATATCTACTCTAGAGAAGAATTCTTCTCCCTTAATTACTGTTTTCTTTCCAGCCCAGCACAATACAAACTGCTCATTAAAAACTTTGTATTTCGGGCTGTATTCCTTTTTATGATTGTTGATAAAATCAAAAACACCGTTTAGCGTTAATTCAATATTACTTTGGGCGTTTTTTTCAATCGCTTCCACAAGTACTTGGTTGGTGTTTTTAAGTTCAAAACCTCCTTTAGAAGGCATCGAATTGCTTCCTCTTCGAAAAAAAACAGACCCTCTTTTATACTTCCATGAATTTTTTGCAAGTGATGTAATCTTATTATTTGAGGAAATGGTAACCAATCCAATTACTTTATGACGAGGCAAGGTTGGAAACGGTACATTTTCGTATTGAATTTTTGGTGGGTTTTTTAAATAGGCATTTGCTAAGTTTTGAATTTTGCTATCATCAAAAAAATCTACCCCAACAATTTTATTTACTTCATCTTCAATACCAATAACAATATAAGAATTGTTTGTTGGATTCGAATTTGACAAGGCACAGATATGTTTGATAAACTTTGCTTTACCTTCTTTATTATCAAGGGAAACTTTTTGCTTTTTATCATAAAAACTATTCTCATCATTATGAGATAATAGATTTTTAATTAAAAGGCGCTTATTTATCATACGTGTTTAGGCTACTGCATGTCCTTGACTTGCTTCTAACAATTCAAACCAATCTTCTAGTTCCAAGTGTATTTCAATTGCTTTTTGAGCATTTTGAATCCGGTTTTTATTGGTAGTCCCAATAACTGGATGAATTTTGGCAGGATGCTTCAATATCCATGCTAGCATCAATTGATCTTCTGTTGCGTTGTATTTTTCACAAAGTTTTTTTAATACAAGCCTTATTCTGATGGTCTGCTTAGTTACTTCTTTAAAAACTTTTCCTAATGGACTCCAACACAATGGTACAATTGTATTTATTTGCATGGCATCTAAAGTTCCATTTACTATGGCTGTGTTTTCTGTCAAAGAAAACTCTATTTGATTTACTGCTATTTTCTGAGCCGTTTCAATCAGATTCATTTGTGATTGGGTAAAATTTGAAACTCCAAATTCCTTAATTTTCCCTTCTGATTGCAATATTGAAATTGCTTCGTTAATCTCTGTAGGATGCATCAACGGGCTTGGTCTATGTAGTAATAATAGATCCAAATAGTCTGTTTGAAGGTTTTTTAATGACTGTTCAACACTTTGAATAATATACGCTTTAGAATATTCATAATGTCCAATGGTGTTATTTCTTGTTTTTCCATCTAATTGGATGCCACATTTTGAAATCAGTTGAATGTTTTCTCTAGCAATATTACTTTGATTTAATGCCTTACCAAATTGTGCTTCGGTTGTATAATCACCATAAATATCTGCATGATCAAAAGTGGTAATTCCAGCTACTAATGTAACCTCTAATTGTGCAGTCATTTCAGCAGTAGATAATTGTTTCCCCCAATTTCCCCATGACATACAACCTGCAATAATCCTTGAATAGTTACTCATAAAATTAATTCTTGTTCATAATTGTTGCTGTTGCTTGTGCTGTTGGATACACAATTAGATCTTCAATATTCACATGATACGGTCTGGTCACCACAAAATGAATAATGTCTGCAATGTCTTCTGCTTGTAATGCCTTATAACCTGAATACATTGATTTTGCTTTTTCTGAATCTCCTTTAAAACGTACCTCAGAAAATTCTGTTTCTACCGCTCCTGGATGAATTGCTGCAACACGAATGTTAAACTTGTTTAAATCTATTCGCATAGACTTGTTTAAAGCATTTACAGCGTGTTTTGAGGCGCAATATACATTTCCATTAGGATAGACTTCTTTTCCTGCAACTGAGCCAATATTAACGACAAAACCACTGTTCCTTTCTATCATTTTTGGAATGATTGCTTTTGATACATATAACAAGCCTTTTACGTTAATGTCTAGCATTGCATCCCAGTCATCAGTATCTCCATCTTGTAGGGTACTTAAGCCATGTGCATTCCCTGCATTGTTCACTAAGATATCGATGTTGCTAAAGTTATCTGGCAACGAGTTAATGGCATTAAATACGTGTTCTTTGTTACGAACATCAAACTGTAATGTTGTGACATCTGTTAATGCACTGAGTTCACTTTGAAGTGCTTCTAATCGTTCTTTTCTTCTTCCACAAAGTACCAATCGAATGTTGTTTTTTGCAAAAAGAGTTGCAGTCGCTTTTCCAATGCCCGAAGTTGCTCCTGTAATAAATGCGGTTAAGCTCATTAATTTTGTTTTTGTTAAAGATACTTGAGTTGAAATTAAAAACAAAAAATAAAGGCATGAAAAAACCGCTCTACCTCTAGAGCGGTTCCCTTTAGATGATTGCTTAACCAACCATCTAAAAATCAACTAACCAAACTTTATTTTAAATGTCTTCTAACTTTCGTTTTTCTTTCTATTTTAGTTCGTTTTCTACCACTGTTCCTTACATTTGGTTTTGATTTATTCCCTTTTAAATATTGAATAAATCCTCTTCCTCTAAATTCATAAGTCGTTTGTGAACTTATGTGGTATAACTGTGTCGTACTGTCATTAATAACGCTTAACTCAAATTCTTCATTGTCTCCATTATCATAATTAAGTGTTAAAACCTTTAGATCATCATAATCTTGTACATCAAATACTTCATAACTCCCTACAAAACTCCAATCTATAACATCAATATCTGTGCCAAAAACATCTTTTGAAGAGTAAAATGTTGTGTTGTTTTCTGGTGTAAATTGCAGAAAATTTTCTTCATCAAAAGGGTTTATTGCTCCGGTAGTACTTGTATTTGTTTTCTCCCAAGCAACATACTCTTGTAAAAAATACTCAATGTTTTCATAAAACAATTTATCATAATCAAAAGTATTTCTTTGATACCCAATTAAATAATATGAAACATTATTAAAGGTATCTTCTATTCTAATTTCATTTGCAGAGATTTGATATACTTCAAAGTCATAACGCCCATCATTATTATGAAATGCCTCTAAATAGCCATTGTATGTATTGTAATTCCCAACGTTAATACCCAACCCGTTACCTGTAATACCAATATCAGCAATATTGTTATTGGCATACATCTGTCCATTTAAAAACGAAACCGTAAATGCCTTAGATAAAAATGGGATATCTCCTGATCCAGTAGTTTTGTGATAATCTATATACCACAAATCATACTCTGCTACAACTTCTTCTAATGGTGCTTCGTAAATAACATCATCTATTGTACATGAATTTAATAATGCTCCAGTAACAAAAAGTATTAAAAGTAATTTTACTGATTTCATATGCCTGTGTTTTATGGTTATATACCTGTATTTTCAAATTGCGTGCCAAAAAAAAAAGGCACCCAATTTTGGGTGCCTTTTTTTCTGATTATATCATCTTTATGGATAAAAAATTGTTTCCGTCTTTTTAATATTTGAGATTTTATAGTAAAAAAATTGTTTTTTTTGTTTGTAACAAATTACGGCTTCATCTGATTTTAATGTAAATGGAAATGTCTTATGTTGTCCCTTTGGAGGTTTAATTTTAGGCATTGGTTGCCCTTTTCTTACCTTTACCGTTTGTTCAACATAAACCATTTTTCGAGAGGTATCAATATTAACTACGATATATTTTTTTCCTTTTCTAGTTTCTGTGAATGCTTTAACTTTTCTGTTATTAAAATAAATGCTTACAAATTCGGTATTTTCCGCTTCTTCAAGTCCAATAATTAAATTGATTCCTCGAACACCAGGTTGACCACCAACCCAATTATGATAGCTAGCTCCCGTAATTGTAAACGGCGCTTTTTCTGTTAGTTTTAAAGTGCTACATTGCGAAAAGCTACATGCAACACAAATAAAAAATAGTAGTTTTATTGTTTTCATAGATCGTAATTTTACTCGTGTATTTCAATTGATGTACCAATCTACAAAAAAAGAGCTTATCCGTATTGATAAGCTCTTTTTAATATGTTATTTAGAAAATTTTTCTAGTTATTCAATGCTTCTGCACCACCAACGATCTCTAAGATCTCGTTTGTAATTGCTGCTTGACGTGCTTTATTGTATGTTAATAACAATTCGTCACGCAAATCAGTTGCATTGTCTGTTGCTTTATGCATTGCAGTCATACGTGCACCGTGCTCTGACGCAAAACTATCTCTAATTGCTTTATATAACTGTGTTTTTAATGATTTCGGAATCAACTCCAACACAATCTCTTCTTTTGAAGGCTCAAAAATATAATCTTGATTTGCATCCGTATTTTCACTTTCAATTGGTTTGATTGGTAAAAATTGCTCTACAGTGGTTATTTGAGTTGCAGCATTTTTAAATTGATTGTAAACAATTTCAATTTTATCATAGCTTCCATCAACAAATAAATCCATTAACTTTTCTGCAATAACAGCAACATTGTCAAATGTCAACGCATCAAATATTTCATTATTTGATTCTATTACATTGTATGTTTTTGATAAAATGTCGTTTCCTTTTTTACCAATAGTTACTAAATCTACAGATGCGTCTTTATAGTTAGATTCAATTGTTTTTACTGTTCCTTTAATAACAGATGAATTAAATCCTCCACACAATCCTCTATTAGAAGTAATTACAACAATTAAGGCTTTAGAAACTTCTCTTTGATTAGAGAATTCTCCACCAGCATCGCCATCTAAAGTAGCGCTTAAGTTTTGTAACAACTCGGTTAACTTAGATGAATATGGTCGCATTGCCGTAATTGCATCCTGCGCTTTTTTCAACTTTGCAGCAGAAACCATTTTCATTGCTCTTGTAATTTGCATTGTAGAACCAATAGATGTTATTCTGTTACGTATTTCTTTTAAGTTTGCCATTCTATGTTGAATTAGGTGTAGTAGCCGAGTGTTCGTTCTAAAGAACGAACACTCAAACTCCTAATTTAATATTTGCTTGAAATCTCTTTTGCTGCAGCCTCTAATGTAGCTGTAACTTCGCTCGTTAATTTACCCGATTTTAATGTATCTAATGCATCTCTATGTTTTGCATTTAAATACGAGATATAATCTTTTTCAAATTCTTTAACTTTCTTAACAGGAACTTTACTTAACAAGTTTTTAGAACCTGCATAAATAATTGCAACCTGATCTTCTACAGAAAAAGGATCATTTTGTGCTTGTTTCAAAATTTCAACATTACGTTGTCCTTTAGAAATAACATTCATAGTCGCTGCATCTAAATCAGAACCAAATTTTGCAAACGCCTCTAACTCACGGTATTGTGCTTGATCTAATTTTAAGGTTCCAGATACTTTCTTCATTGATTTAATTTGTGCATTACCACCAACACGAGATACAGAAATACCTACGTTAATTGCTGGACGAACACCAGAGTTAAATAAATCTCCATCTAAGAAAATCTGTCCATCAGTAATCGAAATTACGTTTGTTGGAATGTATGCAGAAACATCACCAGCTTGGGTTTCAATAATTGGCAATGCCGTTAAAGAACCTCCACCTTTTACGATTCCTTTTAAAGAATCTGGTAAATCATTCATGTCTTTAGCAATTCCATCATCGTTAATTACCTTCGCAGCACGTTCTAATAAACGAGAGTGTAAGTAAAATACATCTCCAGGATATGCCTCACGTCCCGGTGGTCTTCTTAACAATAAAGAAATCTCACGGTATGCAACTGCTTGTTTCGATAAATCATCATATATAATTAATGCAGGTCTTCCAGAATCTCTGAAATACTCTCCAATTGCAGCTCCTGCAAAAGGTGCATATACTTGCATAGAAGCAGGATCAGATGCATTGGCTGCTACGATAGTCGTATACGCCATTGCTCCTTTTTCTTCTAACATGTTTGCAATCGCAGCAACCGTAGATGCTTTTTGTCCAATTGCAACATATATACAAAATACTGGTTCACCAGCATCGTAAAATTCTTTTTGGTTTAAGATGGTATCTAAAGCAACAGTAGATTTACCTGTTTGACGGTCACCAATGATTAACTCACGTTGTCCACGTCCTACAGGAATCATAGCATCAATTGCTTTAATTCCAGTTTGTAAAGGCTCAGTTACTGGCTCACGAAAAATTACACCAGGAGCTTTACGCTCTAAAGGCATTTCATAAGTAGTTCCTTGAATAGGTCCTTTACCATCAATTGGATTCCCTAAGGTATCAACTACACGTCCAACAACTCCTTCTCCAGCTCTTAAAGAAGCAATACGTTCAGTACGTTTTACTGTTGATCCTTCTGCTACTGATGTTGAAGCTCCTAATAATACAACTCCTACGTTGTCTTCTTCAAGGTTTAATACGATTCCTTCTAATCCACCGTCGAATTCTACTAATTCT
>Ga0209292_1002688_pt1 | contig 20192 bp, 13 predicted proteins | sample GOMGulsemesocosm_2_FD_184634 | JGI IMG/M metagenome (GOLD analysis project Ga0209292, IMG submission 184634) | Methane-oxidizing microbial communities from mesocosms in the Gulf of Mexico - GOM9C Gulf of Mexico (SPAdes) (version 2) | ecosystem: Environmental > Aquatic > Marine > Cold seeps... | reverse complement strand
CGCTGTACGATGAAGTGCTCGCCTACCGCAAAGCTTGTGGCAAAGCGCACATGAAAACCATCATTTCAACGGGCCAGCTCAGCACCTTAAACAATATTGCAAAAGCGTCAATGGTTTGCATGATGGCCGGAGCAGACTTCATTAAAACGTCCACCGGAATGGAAGCCGTAAACGCGACTTTACCTGTGAGTCTGGTGATGGTTCGAATGATTCGTCTCTACCGTGAATTGACAGGCTTCAAGGTGGGCTTTAAGCCGGCCGGTGGCATCGGCACGGCAAAAGACGCCATCAATTACTTAGTAATGATTAAAGAAGAGCTGGGCGACGAGTGGCTTAATCCGGAAATGTTTCGCTTTGGCGCGTCCAGCTTACTTGCAGATATTGAACGCCAATTAGAACATCATGTGAGTGGACAATATTCAGCCCACAACCGTCACTCAATGGCTTAAATAATTTATACAGATTGGACACTTTTATGAACGTTGCAGAAGCATTTAAAACTATGAGCTACGGCACGGCACCTGAATCCTCTTCAAATGTAGAAGCATGGCTAAAAGAACACAAAGCCGGCTTCAAAATGTTTATCAATGGTGAATGGGTAGCGGCAAGCGAAAGTTTCGATACTAAAAACCCCGCTAATGGCAAAGTTTTAGGCAAAGTAAGTCAAGCCAGTGCCGCAGATATAGACAAAGCTGTAAAGGCGGCGAGAGCTGCTCAGCCCGCTTGGGCCGCTTTGTCAGGCCATCAGCGCGCGAAACATTTGTACGCTATTGCTCGAATTTTGCAGAAATATTCAAGATCTTTGGCTGTATTGGAGACCATGGATAACGGCAAGCCCATTCGTGAATCTCGCGACATCGATTTGCCCAAAGCCATTCGCCATTTTTATCACCACGCCGGCTGGGCTCAGCTACTGGATACAGAGCTGCCGAACCAAGAGGCAGTGGGTGTAGTAGGGCAAATAATTCCATGGAATTTTCCTTTGCTAATGGCCGCATGGAAAATTGCTCCCGCTTTAGCCGCGGGCAACTGTGTTGTGCTAAAACCGGCGGAATTTACCAGCCTGAGTGCGCTCATGTTTGCAGAGCTCTTAGAACAATCTGGACTGCCTGCAGGTGTAGTGAATATTGTTACAGGAGATGGTGTTGCCGGTCAGGCCTTAGTTGATCACGAGGACGTCAATAAAATTGCCTTCACCGGTTCTACCGATGTTGGTCGGATGATCAAAAGCAGAACCGCAGGCAGCGGTAAAAAGCTGACACTCGAGCTGGGTGGAAAATCCCCGTTCATCGTTTTTGATGATGCAGATTTAGACAGTGCTGTTGAAGGTTTGGTTGACGCAATTTGGTTTAACCAGGGCCAAGTATGCTGCGCTGGTTCTAGGCTATTGGTGCAAGAGGGAATTGCTGAGACTTTGTTGGCGAAAGTCAAAGTTCGTATGAGCAAGTTACGCATTGGTGATCCGCTGGATAAAAGCATTGATATGGGCGCAATTATCGACGAGCGCCAAAAGAAAAGAATTGAAGCCTTAGTAAAGCAGGGCGTGGCCGAAGGGGCAACCCTCTGGCAGCCAGAAAATGCTTGTCCTTCTGAGGGCTGCTTCTATCCGCCTACTTTACTGACCGACGTAGAGGCGAGCAACGTAGTTGCTAGCACCGAAATTTTCGGACCAGTGCTAAGCGTACTCACATTTAGAACTCAAAAGGAGGCGATTGATCTTGCAAATAATACTCGCTATGGCCTGGCGTCTAGCGTTTGGTCTGAAAACATTAACCGTGCACTTGATGTTGCACCGCAAATCAAAGCCGGCGTGGTCTGGGTTAATAGTACTAATCAATTTGATGCTGCGTGTGGTTTTGGCGGTTATCGCGAATCGGGCGTGGGCAGGGAAGGGGGCATTGAAGGTCTCTATGAGTACCTTAAGCCGATCGAAAACCTTGCCCCGGAGACGGAAGTTCCTAAGCCTGAGAAGGCTAAAAAGACGTCGCCGCTCGCCAATGCTGAGATTTTTGTTGACCAAACCGCAAAATTCTACATTGGAGGAAAGCAGTGCCGACCCGACAACGGTAACAGTCTAAAAGTTATTGCCCAGAGTGGCGATGTCTTGGGCTCGGTTGGTGATGGTAGTCGCAAAGATATTCGCAACGCCGTCGAAGCTGCATATAAAGCTGAGGGCTGGTCTAAAACCAGTGCCCATGGTCGAGCACAAATTTTGTATTTTATTGCAGAAAATTTAAGTTATCGAGCTACTGAATTCTGCCAGCGATTGATATCTTCGGTGGGAGTTTCTGCTGACGACGCTCGTCAGGAAGTTGACTTGGCGATAGAGCGCTTGTTTTTCTATGCGGCCTGGGCCGACAAATACGATGGCGCAGTACACCAACCACCAATTCGCGGTGTAACACTGGCAATGAACGAAGCGATTGGCGTCATGGCAATTGGCTGCCCAGATAGATCTCCGCTGCTGGCGATGATCTCAATGTTGGCTCCTGTTATCGCCATGGGAAACCGCGCCGTGTTAATTCCTTCTGAGCGCTATCCGCTGTTGGCTACAGATTTTTATCAAATCTTAGAAACTTCAGATGTGCCAGCAGGTGTTGTTAATATCGTTACTGGCCAACGAGAAGGTTTGATGAAGGTTTTGGCCGAGCATCAACAGGTAGATGGTTTGTGGTATCACGGTACCCCTCTTGACTGTAAAGCGGTCGAAGAGGCGTCGGTAGGCAATCTGAAGCGAACCTGGGTGAATCGTGGTTTGGCTCGGAATTGGAACGACAAAACCGAAGGTCAAGGAAAGCAATTTTTGCGGGAAGCCACTCAGGTTAAAAACATTTGGATACCCTACGGTGATTCAGTTTAGAAGGAACACGATAACTGTGAGCTTTGCAAAAGTGTTGGTGTTACTAACCGCGGCTTGTTATTTGGTCGCGTGCGGTACACAAAACCATACAGCACCAATGGAAAAGAGCGAGCGGGAGCCAATGCCAAAAACAGCACTAGGTATTAAGTTCGCGACCTTCAATGTAAGCATGGAAGCGACCAACTATATTGGCCGAACTGCCGAAAATGCAAGTTCAGATGAGCTAGTCAGTCGACTAGCTCATGGTGATGACCCGCAAATTAAGAACATTGCAGAAATCATTCAGCGTATTGCTCCCGATGTCATTTTACTGAACGAATTTGATTACGTCGAAGACTCTAAAAATGGAGTGGAGGCGTTCATAAAAAACTATCTGAATATACCTCAAGGTGGTGCGACCGCCATTGATTATCCTTATTTTTACTATAATACGGTGAACACGGGTGAGCCAAGTCCGTACGATTTGGATAGGGATGGCCACGCAAGTGGCGTGAAAGGAGATGCCTTTGGTTTTGGTTATTTCCCTGGACATTATGGCATGGTGGTTTTGTCCAAGTACCCCATCAAAAAAGAACGCGTTAGAACCTTCCAGTATTTTAAGTGGAGCGACATGCCCGGTGCTCTGCAGCCAGGCACAGAAACCGATGGCTTGTGGTATACCGACGAAGAGTGGATGGGCTTGCGCCTGTCCTCCAAGTCACACTGGGATCTTCCCATTGAGATAGGGTCGCAAACGGTCCACTTGCTGGCGAGTCATCCGACGCCGCCTGTATTTGACGGCCCTGAAGACCGCAACGGCAAGCGCAACCATGATGAAATACGTTTCTGGGTTGATTACCTATCGAATAAAAAATACATTTATGACGATGCCAAAGACTTTGGTGGGCTGCCTAAAGATTCAAGCTTCGTGATTGCGGGTGATCTTAACGCCTCAGCGCTAGAGGGAAGTGCGCGACGCGATGGTATTGCCTCACTACTCAATCACAAAGCTGTCAATTCAATGCCTGTGCCATCAAGTTTGGGGGGTAAGGCCAACAAGCCAAGCAACATCAACGCCAAGCACCACACTGCGGCTTGGGGCATGCGTGCTGACTATGTATTACCATCCCATGCGGGGCTAAACCTCATAAAACAGGGGGTTTTCTGGCCTGAGCTCGGGGATTCACTGCACCGACTGGTGAGTAAACGCAGCACGTCTTCAGATCATAAGCTCGTCTGGATCGAGGTTGAGCTGATGCTATAAATCGCTTTGCAGTGCGTTAGTTATTCATGGCTTTGACTGACGCGCGCTCAACCAAACTTACGTCTAATACCACGGTACGCGTCGCCTGATCAGGATTGGTGATTTTCCCAATTAAGAGCTCTACGGCTTTCGCTCCCATGTCAGCGATGGGTTGGTTAACGGTGGTAAGCTTGGGTGTTACAACGGTTGTCCAGGGAATGTTGTCAAAACCGGTGACTGATACATCCTCGGGAACCTTAAGGCCTAATTCATTCAATGCACTAATTGCTCCAACGGCAATAAGGTCATCTGCAGCAACAATGAGAGTCACTGAATCCTGCTTGAGTTGCCGCAGGGCGTTTTGGTTTAAATCCGTTGAAAAGGGCACTTCCACATCCCAAATAACCTCAATTTTGTCGGGGTATGCTGCGGCAACCTTAATGAATCCTTCTCGGCGGCGACGGGCGCCTTCTATCTCGTCTGGCCCCGATAAAAGACCCACTCTCTTATGCCCCAGGGAGAGTGCGTACTCCGCCAATATCTCTCCGCCTTTGGTGTAGTCAGAATGGACAGCGTCAAAGCCTGCAATAGGGCGATCTATAATGACAGTTGGGCAGTTCAAGCTCTTAATGGAGGAGGGTACATCGTCGCTGGCCGGGCACCAGATTACGCCATCAACTCCCTGTTGTTTAAGCAATTCGAAAGCCTCAGCTTCGGTTTCTTTTTTTCCTTGGCAATCCACTAGCAGCACTGAGAATTTAAGTTGCCTAGCCGCGTTTTCAATCTTTTGCGCAAGTTCAGGGAAAAACGGGTTGGTTAAATCTGGAAGTAGCAGCCCAATAGATTGTGAATACCCAGTGCGCATGGCCTGCGCGCTGCGATTTGGTCGATAATCAAGCTCTTCTACGGCGGCTAATACCTTTGTTCGCGTATCGGCGCTCACGGAACCTCGTCCTGTCAGTACATAGGACACGGTTGCAACAGACACGCCGACTCGATTAGCCACGTCTTTAAGTGTGCTCATGGGAATTTCTCAGTCTCGGCCTAGGCAGGAATATTTGCACTCACAGCCGTATAAATTTGCCGTTATCTAAGCACAAATGATCAATTAAGTGAAACGTTTAAGCTGGCTCGCTAGAAATTAATTTAACTTGAGGGTCTAGATCTACAAGCCCCATAACCAGAAGGTTTTGCACAAGTTTTGACCAAGAAATCAGATATTTCTAATAATACTAATAGCTGGGAATTATTAGATGAAATAAATATGACTTCTTAATAACTTTTTACTTGACGATTCAGTCAGGATTTGCAACTGTAGATGCTCCCACTTGTGTATGAGTTCACAGCAGGTCGGGAGCTTTCGCGTATCGGAAACTGACGCGTGTGGCGATGATGTTTAGATGGCGTGATTCCAGGCAAAGCCAGAAGATTTAATTGGAGCGTTTTAACAAAAATATAATATTTAAACTACATACTTCACCTTGCTAGACAAATAACAGTTCGGACCAAGCGTTCAGAACACATAAACTTAAGGGAAACACATAATGTTCAAAAAGAAACTCAGTCCCATCGCGATTGCAGTCGCCATGACGGTTGGTATGTCAAGCGTAGCAGTGGCGCAAGAAACTTCTTCTTCAATACGCGGCATGATAACTGGCCCTGCTGGCAATCCAGCTCCAGGTACTAAAATCACTGTTACCCACGTACCTACTGGTTCAGTAAAAACCCTTGAAGTGGGTGAGGGTGGTGCTTTTCACGTTAGTGGCCTGCGTGTTGGCGGTCCCTACACTTTAACAGTTGATTCCGATAAGTTTAAAGATGCAAATTACGACGGTATTTCTCTGGCATTGGGTAAGCCTTTCCTGGTCGATGTTCAGTTAGAAGACAATCAGGTTGTTGAAACAATATCTGTAACTGCATCTGCATCAAGTTTGCTTGCGTTTAACAATGTTCGCGGCCCTGCTGCAAACTACAGCCAAGTACAAATTGAAAATTCACCAGCAATTAACCGCGCAATTACCGACATTATCCGTGCGGATCCTCGTGTATATGTTTCCGAGGGCAATAGTGACGGCGATACCATCCAATGTGCTGGTAAAAACAGTAGATTTAACAGCTTTACTGTAGATGGCGTTCGTATGGACGATATCTTCGGCTTAAGTGACACTGGTTTACCGACAAACCGATTCCCATTCTCTTTCGACGCTTTAGAACAAGTTTCCGTTGAATTGGCGCCGTTTGATGTGGTGTATGGAGGATTCTCTGCCTGTACAATTAACTCTGTAATCAAGTCGGGTACCAATGAGTTCCATGGTTCAATATTTTCTGATTACACGGATGATGGCTTTAGAGGCGACACTTTAGAAGGCGAAGACATTACTTGGCCGGATTTCGAAGAAAAACGTTTTGGAATGACACTGGGCGGTGCGCTTATCGAAGATAAATTATTCTTCTTTGCTGCCTACGAGAAACTAGAAGGTGCCGACGTTTATGAAGGCGGTGTTGTTGGCTCAGGGGCCGCAAATGAATCCGACTTTGTAACTCAGGCTCAAGTAGACGATATTATTTCGATTGCGCAGAATCAATATCAATATGATCCAGGTGTAATTCCCTCTGACTTGGCAAAGGGTGATGAAAAGTACTTGGTTAAGCTTGACTGGAATATCAACGATGATCATCGTGCAGCTCTTACCTATATAAACAGTGAAGACTTTGATACAAGAGACAGTTCTTTCTACGACGTTCAGCTAGCTAGTAACTTGTACAAAACTGCGAAGGAATTAACTTCCGTATCTACTTCATTATATTCTGACTGGAATGACAACTTTTCAACACAAGTTAGATTTACAAGCCTGTCTGTTGATAATGACAATGCACCTTTAAACGGCACGGACTTTGCGACCATCCTTATCAATATCGATGGCGACAGAGCGGTCACGATGGGGCCGGATGTTTTCCGTCAAGCAAACCGAGTTGAGTACAGCGTTGATACCTTTGCGGTTCAGGGCAGCTATTACCTTGATAATGGTGCGACCTTATCAGGTGGTTTCGAAAGAGAAACTGTTGACGTTTTCAACTTATTTGGTCGTTACTCTCAATCAGAAATCAGATTCGATAGCATCGACGATTTTAGAGCCGGCATTCCCTCTAGGTTTGAATATGAGAACGCGGCAACGGGCAATGTAAACGACGTTGCTGGCACTTGGGAATACTCGACAAATACTTTTTATCTTCAGTACGACGTTGAAGCCTTTGATGGTTTAAACATGGTATTTGGTTTGAGGTATGATGAATACGATACCAGTGACACCCCACCAACCAACCCATTGTTTGAGGCTGATTATGGCTTCACTAATGCCAATACATTAGATGGTGTTTCATTGCTTCAGCCTCGCTTCAGCGCGACTTATGAATTAAACGACGACGTTATTTTACGTGGTGGCTTAGGTTTATATTCTGGTGGTAACCCGGCGGTTTGGCTAACAAACAGCTTTGTAAGAACCGGTGGTAAAACTTTCGGCACTAGAAACACAGGTTTGGCAGACGGTCAAAGCTTGTTTGACGTACCGCATTCAGGCGCTGAAGACGGTAGACCGAACAGCGCAGGCTGGGGAATTCCGACAGCAGCTTACGATGAAGTTAACAGTAACCTTAATCAATTTAGTGCGAACGAAGATGTTAACTTCTTAGACCCTAACTTTGATATGCCCTCTGAGTGGAAATTGTCTCTTGGTTCAACACATACCTTAACTGACGAAATCACCGCCAACTTTGATATCTTATTGTCACGCGGCAATAACGCACTGATGGTTACACGTGGTGACTTGGACCCAGTATTAGATGCTAATGGTAACCAGGCGCTTACTGAGCAAGGTTTCCCAGATTACGTGTCAAATCGCATTGAATCTTATGCTGTAACTAATTCAGACGAAGATGCGCTTTCTTATACGCTTTCTGCTGCCTTTGCTGGTGAACACGACAATGGTCTTAGTTGGAGTGCAGGTTATGCATACACTGATGCAGAAGATGTGCAAGGCTTGGTTAGCTCACAAGCAACATCTAACTACCAGCGCACGGCCCGTACAGACGCTCAAGGTCAAGTAGCTTCGACTTCAAACTACAACATTGAGCACCGATTAACGGGAGCCTTAACCTACACAACTGAGTTATTTTCTGGTTACAAAACCAGATTCTCTGCATTTGCCGTTTATCAGTCTGGTGAAGTCTATAGCTTGACTGAAGATGGAACAGGCAATTACGCTCGTAGAGGATCACTCGGGGAGCTAACTGAGGATGGTTTGGTGTTGGTTCCGGGCCATAAGCGCAATGGCGAGGAAGGTCCTTCTTGGACTAAAGTTGACGTTAAAATCACTCAGGAGCTTCCTGGCGTAATGGATGGGCACAAAGCTTCCGCGTTTATTGTGATTGATAACTTCACTAACTTGCTGAATGACGACTGGGGCGTATTGGAAGAACAAGACGGCAACTATCAGTTTAGTGAAGTTGGCGACACTCCTTTTGTAAAACAAAATGCGTCCGTTTATGAAGTTCGTATCGGGGCAGAGTATAAGTTCTAAGTTAGAATATTATGCATCATAAAAAAGGCGCTCTTAAGAGCGCCTTTTTTTGTTCAAAGATTAGTAGTTCAATTTTTACTTTATGTCGTCACCTGAAAATGAGTAGGGTAGCAGCTCACCCATTTCAATCACCTTGCTGCTGCCGTCGCTCTTGTAAACCACAACGGGAAACCCTTTGTCCATGAATTCACTCATAAACTGACGACAGAGGCCGCAGGGCATAACAAAGTCTTCTGCTTGGCCACCAATCAAGTGAATCTCGCGGAGGTCGCTCTTTTGTATGCCTTGTGATACCGCGCTTACGATAGAGGATCGCTCCGCACAAATGGTGCCACCATAGGAGGCATTTTCGACATTTACACCTTTATATTCATTGTTGTTTTTGTCGATCAGTATTGCCGCAACCTGAAAGTTTGAGTAGGGGCAGTAGGCACTGTTTTGAAGTTCACGCAGGGCTGCGAATTTGTTTTCCATGGTTTTTGTCCGTTTGATTGCAAAATAACTTAGGGCCAGTTTCCCGGCTCAGCTGAACGGATAATAACGGTCTGCTCCAACGCTGTAAAAGGTTAGTGTTTTTTTCTCTCAAGGACGAAAGAGTCATCGTTAAACGTTCTTTAACTCAAGCTCACTAACAGCCTCATTAGTGAGCGGCCATAGGGGCTCCTGTGCTGAGGTGTAGGTGCGTTTGCAGTCGGCTTTGAGGACTGGGCCGAGGGTTTTCAAAGTGTCGCAATCGACTAGCTCGGGCCTTGGAAATTGATTCGAAATGAAGGTTTAAAAAATCCTTGCCACGCCGCGCCACAAGCGCGCTTGACAGGACTTAGGTGGGCGAATATATTGCTCTAGCTTAAACGATTAAGCCTTGATTTTGGTCAAGAATAAAAAAACAAATTACTCACCCAAAAAAATCAAAAAGGAAAACAAAAAGTGGTCAGTCTGTTAGGCATTGTTGTATTACTGGGGATCGCTTTATTGCTGTCCGACAATCGAAAGGCAATTAATTTTCGCACAGTGGGTGGCGCATTTGCGCTGCAAGCCGGAATTGCAGCATTGGTTCTCTATGTGCCTGTTGGTAAGGATATTCTGGGTGGCGCTGCTAGCGGTGTGCAAAATGTTATTAATTATGCAAATGCAGGTGTTGAGTTTATGTTTGGCGATTTGGCCAAGTTTAAGCTCGGTTTTATTTTTGCTATCAATGTTTTACCCATAATAGTTTTTCTATCTGCTCTTATGGCGGTGCTGTACTACCTCGGTATTATGCAAAAAGTGGTTGACGTCTTAGGTGGCCTCATTAAACGAGCGCTCGGCACTAGCCAGACCGAATCACTTTCAGCGACAGCGAATATATTTGTAGGTCAAACAGAGGCGCCTCTTATCGTTCGCCCCTACATTAATCACATGACGCAGTCAGAATTGTTTGCCGTGATGACCGGAGGTTTGGCCTCTATCGCGGGAGCGGTATTGGCAGGCTATGCCAGCATGGGCGTGGAGTTAAAGTACCTCATTGCCGCTAGTTTCATGGCCGCTCCAGGTGGCTTGTTAATGGCAAAAATTATTAAGCCGGAAACCGAAATTCCAGACGAGAGCGCAGAAGACATCGCTTTTGAGGAGGGAGAGCAACCTGCAAATGTAATTGATGCCGCTGCAGGCGGAGCACTTACGGGGCTTAAGCTGGCCATGAATATTGGCGCAATGCTAGTGGCGTTTATCGCATTAATTGCTTTGCTTAATGGATTGATTGGCGGCACCGCGGGTTTGTTTGGTTTTGAAAACCTGACGCTTGAACAAATACTTGGGTTTTTATTAGCGCCTCTTGCTTGGGTACTTGGCACTCCTTGGGCTGACGCCGTTTCCATCGGCAGCTTAATTGGTCAAAAACTAGTGCTAAATGAGTTCGTAGCCTATGTTGAATTTGTGAAATTAAAAGACACATTGTCCGAGCAGGCGCAAGTAATTGCGATCTTTTCATTGTGTGGCTTTGCGAATCTCTCATCTATCGCAATTTTGTTAGGTGGGCTCGGTGGCATGGCGCCGAAACGCCGGCCCGATATTGCTCGCATGGGTTTAAAAGCAGTGGCAGCGGGTTCGTTGTCAAATTTAATGAGTGCGGTTCTCGCGGGCTTGTTTATATCATTGGTGTGACGATGGATCGACACAGGCAATCTCGAGGTAGGAGAAAACTGTTATGAAAAGGGCCATTATTCTTGTTCTGGATTCTTTTGGGGTGGGCGCCACAAGTGACGCAAAAACATTTGGCGATGTTGGCGCTGATACTTTGGGGCATATTGCTGAGCATTGTGCTGAAGGTAAAGCAGACGTAGGGCGCAGCGGAAAGCTGGATATTCCCAATTTAGCTAGTTTGGGTTTAATGCACGCAGCTAAAGAGAGCACGGGATCGTTTCCGGCCGGCTTCCAAAATAACGCACCCGTTGTGGGAGCTTATGGCCACGCCGAAGAGCTTAGTAGCGGTAAAGACACATCCAGTGGTCACTGGGAGATGACTGGGGTGCCGGTGTTGTTTGACTGGGGTTATTTTCTTGAAAAAGAAAACAGTTTTCCAGAGGCCTTTCTCAAGAAATTTATCGCAGCTGCAAACATTCCTGGAGTATTAGGAAATTGCAGCGCTTCAGGTACTGAGATCATTGCTCGTTTGGGTGAAGAGCATATACGTACCGGCATGCCTATAGTCTACACTTCAGCAGATAGCGTATTTCAAATTGCCTGCCATGAAGACAGTTTTGGTTTAGATCGGCTGCTAGAAATTTGTCAGATAGCCTACGACTTGTTGTCTGAATACAATATATGCAGGGTGATTGCGAGGCCTTTTAAGGGAAAGAACGCAAGTGATTTTAAGCGTACGGGCAACCGTCGAGACTTTTCTGTTCCGCCACCTGCGCCCACTTTGCTAGATAAGCTTGTCGACTCCGGTGGAGAGGTTATTGCGGTGGGGAAGATATCAGACATTTTTGCAGCGCAAGGCATAAGCCGTAAAGTTAAAGCCAACGGTTTAGAGGCTTTGTTTGACGCTAGTGTTCAAGCATTAAACGACGCTGGTGAGAACAGTCTCGTGTTCACCAATTTTGTGGATTTCGATTCCGAATACGGGCATCGGCGTGATGTGCCTGGATATGCAGCGGCCCTTGAATACTTTGACAGAAGGTTGCCAGAATTTCTCAGTGCGATGAAGGCCGATGATGTTTTGGTGATTACCGCGGACCACGGCTGCGATCCATCTTGGCCTGGCAGTGACCATACGCGAGAACACATTCCTGTTTTGGTTTATGGCCAAAGTGTTACTGCCGGTTCGCTGGGCTTGCGCAGCTCTTTTGCGGACATAGGGCAAAGCCTTGCGTCCCACTTGGGCTTGCCCAAACTAGAATACGGCGAGAGCTTTCTCGCCCGATAACAATTTAAATTTCCAATTTTAATGATTTTGAAAGAGAGGTAAGCATGACCGCCCACATTAACGCCGAAGCCAACGATTTCGCCGATACCGTACTTATGCCAGGGGACCCCCTCCGGGCAAAGTACATAGCTGATAACTTTCTAGAAAATGTCCGTCAGGTCAATGAGCTGCGCGGTATGCTAGCTTACACCGGCGAATACAAGGGTAGGGCGCTGTCTGTAATGGGGTCTGGAATGGGAATTCCATCCATTTCGATCTACGCTAAAGAATTGATAACTGAATATGCTGTTAAAAACATAATTCGTGTTGGCAGCTGCGGAGCGGTTAGTCAGGACATTAATCTTCGCGATGTTGTCATTGGCATGGGCGCATGCACAGACTCCAGTGTTAATCGAATTCGCTTCAAAGGCTATGATTTCGCAGCGATAGCTGACTACGGCTTGTTAGCCAATGCTGTAGAGTCGGCAAAAACCTTAAACATGACGGCCAAGGTAGGCAATATATTTTCTGCGGATCTGTTCTACACTCCAGATACAGAGATGTTTGACGTTATGGAGCGTTACAACATTCTGGGTGTAGAAATGGAGGCTGCAGGGCTCTATGGCGTGGCGGCCGAGTTTGGCGCAAATGCGCTCACCATTTGTACGGTCACCGACCATATCAGACGCGGTGAAGCGATGCCCGGAGACCAGCGCCAAACGTCTCTAAATGAGATGATTACACTGGCACTGGAAAGCGTGTTGTTATTAGAGGAATAAAGTAAAATTTCAAAGTTTTGAAAGATAATTGACCGAACTCAAAAGGCAGGACAATGAGCGTACACGAAATTACGCACCCTTTGGTGCAGCACAAAATTGGCTTGATGAGACGCAAAAACATCAGCACTCGAGATTTTCGGCAGTTGGCTGCTGAAACTGGTTGTTTACTTACTTACGAAGCCACCCGCGATTTGGCCCTAGAGAAGTATGAAATGGAGGGCTGGTGCGGCCCGATTGAGGCTGAACGAATAAAAGGTAAAAAAATTACCATCGTGCCTATTCTTCGTGCCGGTTTAGGCATGATGGACGGCGTTCTTGAGTTGATTCCCAGTGCGAAAATATCCGTTGTTGGACTTTATCGGGACGAAGAAACTCTAGAGCCTGTGGCCTATTTCGAGAAATTGGCGAAGGAAATAGATCAGCGTTTGGCCTTGATAGTTGACCCAATGTTGGCCACAGGTGGCTCGATGATTGCGGCCATAGATATGTTGAAAAACAAGGGCTGTAAACACATCCGAGCCTTGGTCTTGGTAGCGGCGCCTGAAGGCATAGCTAAAGTTCAAGAAGCACACCCGGATGTCGAATTGTATACAGCGGCCGTTGATGATCACTTAAATGAACAAGGCTATATTTTGCCTGGTTTAGGAGATGCTGGTGACAAAATTTTTGGCACTCAGTAGGCGACAGAATGAAATTTGTATAAATTTCCAACACTATAATAATTAGAAACAACTAAGTTTTTGTTAAAACTATAATTGCTTTTTACGGAGAGTCCCATGAGTAAGATACGATCAAACACACTACTAAAAACCCTGTTGGCCGGAGCGGTAGCCGCCTCGGCTACCTCAATGGTTCAAGCGCAAAATGATGTTTGGCTAGAAGAAGTTGTAGTAACTGCGCAGAAGCGTGCCCAGTCTCTACAAGACGTACCGATTTCTGTTGCCACCTTGTCCGGTGAGCGCATGGACGCCATTTTTAGTGATGGCTCGGATATTCGCGCACTCGGTGTACGAGTGCCTGGATTGTACGCAGAATCATCCAATGGCCGAGCTTCCCCGCGCTTCTACATTCGTGGTTTAGGTAACGCCGACTTCGATTTGGCGGCTTCGCAACCAGTGTCCATCATAATGGACGAAGTGGTTATGGAAAACGTGGTATTGAAAAGCTTCCCGCTGTTTGACGTTAGCCAGGTAGAAGTAATACGCGGACCACAAGGCACATTGTTTGGACGCAACACAACAGCCGGCATCGTCAAATTCGATACCGAAAAACCTACCGAAGAGACAGAAGGTTTTGCAAAAGTAACCATGGGTTCTTTGGGCACTAAAAACCTAGAGGCAGCAATTGGCGGCTCATTGGTTGAAAATGTATTGACGGCTCGAGTATCAGTATTGTCCCAAAACAGAGATGATTGGGTAGACAATGGTTATACCGGTGAAAATAATGCGATGGGAGGTTTTGAAGAAAAAGCTTTTCGTGCCCAAGCTTTGTGGACACCTACCGACAATTTCAGCGCTTTGTTAAGTTATCAAGAGCGCGAGTTGGATGGTACTTCTACACTGTTCCGAGGCAGCGTTTTTACCAAAGGCCAGAATGGCTTAAACAGCAATTTTGATCGCGACAAAGTATATTTTGATGGGGGTAACAACAATCCTCAGGGTGTTGATGGCTCAGGTACTAACTTAAAGCTTATCTGGGATCTCGAGAACTTTACCGTTACTTCCATTACTTCATTTCAAGATGCAGTTAGCTCCAGCTTGGGTGATATTGACGGTCGCGCAATCTTAGATGACGGCAGTACTGTACCACAGGCGATTCCTTTCGACCCCGACAAAGATTCAGCCAACTTCGTTACCCAAGATGAAGCTGATGCTGAGCAATTCACTCAGGAAATTCGAATTTCTAGCAACAACGATGGCGCAATGAATTGGCAGGCTGGCGGTTTTTACTACGACTCAGAACTTGAGGCAACGATAACAGATGGTTTCTTTGGTGCGACAACGTTTACTCAAGAAAATACGACTTGGGCCTTGTTTGCACAAGCAACTTATGATGTTAACGATCAGCTTACTCTGACAGGTGGTATTCGTTACACCGACGATGAAAAGTCACTGTATATAGGCGATCAGAACGTTGATGGTTTTGCTGTAGTTATTGGCTTTGCGACTATTCAAGATTATGAAGATGTTAATGTGTCTGATGATCAAATGAGTTGGGAGTTCAGTGCTAACTACACTCTAGATGATGACAGCAGTGTTTACGCTCGTGTTGCTAATGGCTTTAGAGCTCAAAGTATTCAGGCCCGAGACGTAGCTTTCGAAGGTTTGCCCTCCGTAGCGGATTCAGAAACAATTAATTCTTTTGAAGTGGGTTATAAAGCTGACCTGCTGGAAGGACGCTCGCGAGTTAACATAGGTGCATTTTACTATGTCATTGATGACATACAGTTAACTGCAATTGGTGGCGCTAATAATGGCAACAGCTTACTCAATGCTGATGAAGGTGTAGGTTATGGACTTGAAGTTGATTTAGAATTTGCTGTCACTGAGCGTTTACTGCTAACAGCCGGCTACAGTTATGCAAAAACTGAGTTAAATGAAAGCGGATTGGCAACGGATCCTTGCGGATCAGAAACCTGTACTCCAACCGATCCCTATAACGCAGATGGCAATGTAATCATTGACGGCAATCCTTTCCAGACTGCCCCTGAGACAACCTTTAACTTCTCAGCCCGCTATTCGCTTCCGGTGGAGTCAGGTGAAGTGTATTTCTACACTGATTGGGCCTTACAGGGTGAGACCAATATGGCCTTGTATGAGACAATTGAGTTTCAAACTGACAATCAATTTGAAGGTGGCCTACGCTTAGGCTTTATCAACACGGAAAGCAATTACGAACTGGCAGTTTTTGGTCGTAATATAACCGACGAAGAGAATATCAAAGGCTTTGTCGATTTTACTAATAACACCGGTTTTGTAAATGACCCTAGTACCTGGGGCGTTGACTTCCGTGTAGACTTCTAATTTCGACTCGTTCGGCAGGTGCGCATTGCGTGCCTGTCGAATATTCCACAACCTCCTAGGCACTCTGCACAAGGGCAATGCTTGTGAAAGCTCGTAATATTTCATTACCTCATTTATTGACTAAAAAGCACATGATTACTTTGGGCTTGCTGTTTGGCTTCTGTTTGTCAAACCCAAGTTTTTCATCCAGTAAAATCAAAGTAGATAGTATTATTTATGGTGATTATCTCGTCACTATGTCAGGTACCGAACCCTATATAGAAAACGGTGCCGTTGCAGTGCAGGGCAGAGATATTTTGGCTGTTGGCACAAAGCAGGAAATTGATAGCACCTACCGTTCAAAAATTCGCATTAGTGGTAAGCAGCGAATTCTAATGCCTGGCCTCGTTAACGGCCATACCCATTCGGCTATGACCTTGTTTCGCGGAATGGCAGATGATTTAAAGTTGATGGACTGGCTTACTAATTACGTCTTTCCGATGGAAGGGCAATTTGTTACCCCAGAGTTCATTCAAGTAGGTTCTGAGTTGGCCTGCTATGAAATGATAAAAGGCGGCACAACCACTTTCGTTGATATGTATTTTTACCCCAATACCATCGCCGATGTGGTTGAGCGCTGTGGTCTTCGCGCAGTGATCGCTTCGCCTTCAATTGATTTCCCCAGCCCAGGATTCAAAGGCTGGGATGATTCCTTTGCAGCGGCAGAGAAATTTATTGAGGAACGAAAAGGCAAACACGAGAGGGTGACGCCTGCGTTTGCGCCTCACGCACCTTATACTGTATCCCCAGAACACTTGGCCCAAGTGGTTGCCAGCGCAAAGACCTTTGATGCTCCCATAAGCATGCATGTAGCCGAAGCACCATCTGAAATAGAGATTATCAAGGAGCGCTACAATACCTCACCGGTAAAACACATCGCTAAACTAGGGATGTTAGAACAAACGCTAATCGCTGCCCATATGGTTCACCCAACAACAGAAGAAATACAACTGATGGCGGGGAAAACAGTTGGAGCTATACATAACCCTACATCTAACCTCAAGCTAGCCGCCGGAATTTCGCCCGTAGTGCCTATGTTGAAGGCTGGCGTATTAGTGGGGCTAGGCACTGATGGCGCAGCCAGTAACAACGATTTAGACTTGTGGGAAGAGATGCGTCTGGCCGCCTTATTACACAAAAACCGCGAATCTGACCCCACAGTTATTCCTGCGATGACAGCCCTGACTATGGCAACTCGTGGCGGCGCCGCAGCCATTGGCCTAGGAGACATAACTGGGCAGTTGAAGCCTGGCATGCGAGCGGATATGATTCAGCTTGATATTGGGCGACCAAGTTTATCACCACTCTACAATGTAATTTCTCACTTGGTTTATGCAGTCGACTCTAGCGATGTAGTTAGCACAATGGTTTCAGGCCAAATGTTGATGAGAGACCGTAAGGTATTAACGCTAGACCACGACCAAGTTAAAAAAGCAGCCGATCAAAAAGGTAAGGAGATTGCAGCGGCTTTGAACCGTAGGCAACAAAACCCATGACCGACAATTCAAAACCCGCAAAGGCTGGGGCCATTAGAAAGCGCAATATGCGAAAAATACTGGAAGCCGCCGAACATGAATTTGTTTTACATGGCTATAAAGGTACGAGCACCCAAGCGGTCGCCGATAAAGCGGGGCTGCCAAAGGCCAATATACTTTACTATTTTAAGAGTAAAGAAAAACTCTACATAGCGGTACTGGAGGAAATTTTAACACTCTGGGTTGAAATTTTTGGGGAAATTAGAGAAGAAGATGATCCCGCTGAGCAGCTGGAGCGGTTCATCCGTTCCAAGATAGAGATGTCCTTCCGACAGCCAAGAGCTTCGAAGTTGTTTGCGATGGAAATTATCCAAGGGGCCCCGCACATAGAGCACTATCTTGAAACGGATATGCGCACTTGGTTGAAAGAAAAAACTTTCGTTATTCAACGTTGGATTGATCTGGGTAAGATGGACCCCGTAGACCCCATGCATTTTATTTTTATGTTGTGGGCTTCCACGCAACACTACGCTGACTTCGACAAGCAGGTATTAACCTTGATGGAGCGTAAAGCGTTTAAGTCGGCAGACAGAGAGCATATTGCTCGCTCATTAATAGAGATTTTACTTAAGGGCTGCGGCTTGGTGCCTAGTCATTTGAAAGAAACCTCGTAAGTAATGAAGCTTTTTTCATTAAAAATATTGCAGGGTCTTGTGCTTCTAAGCTCTGTGCACGCCAATCTCTACGCGCAGAGTTCCAGCACGCTAGTCACTCAGGCTCATTGGGATAAAGAGCTAGTTATACATCAAATGCAGGGCCTTGAGTTCATGGGTGGGTTAGATTATCACCTAGGGCAGGATCACATTGACGCATTTAATCTGCCTATTTCTAGCCAAAAGCTTGGTGGTTTTTCTACAATAGAATTTATACATAAACCCGGTGAGCTGCCAAAATTCATCGCCTTTTCTGACAATCACGGTCTCTGGATGAAAACCTCACTCTTAATCGAGCGGGGCAGACTAGTGGATGTTCGTGTTGAGCAGATGGGTATTTTAGTTGATCCGGAAACTGGTCAAGGTTTGGACGATATCGAGTCCATGGCTATTACTAAAAGAGGTATGGTGTTAGCGTTTGAAAGGCAAGGTAAACTTTGGCGACTTGATTCGCTAGAGAGTGAGCCGCTTCTTAGCGACAGTATTCCAGATGTGCATGGCTTCCCTCAAAACGGCATTGAATCTCTGGCTCAATTGGCAGATGGTCGCCTGTTTGCCATTGCTGAATTGCAGCGGGCGGACAGCAGCTTTGTGACTAGCTCCACGTTCAAATCCCAACCATTATCAGACACTAATGCAGCGTGGATAGAGCTTAGGCCTAACAGTGGTTTGTTTAATAAATTTGGGATTAAGACACGAGGGCGATTAAAGCCGAGTGGCAGTACGACCTTGAACAGTGGCGAGGTATTAGTTCTATTTAAAGACTACAAAATATTGTCTGGCTTAAATAGTATTGCGCTGGAGCGATTTAAGCCGGAGGCTCTAGTTCAAGGTAAAGAAGCGGAAGGAAAGGTACTGCTAGATGTAGCGTCCTATCGTAAGCCTCAAGAAGTACTCGACAATATGGAAGGAATTGCGAGTTTTGTACACGCTGGATACGAATATATTCTGTTGGCAAGTGACAATAATTTCAATAGGAAGCGGCAAAATAACCGCCTATTGCTCTTCCGTCTGCAGTAAGACTCTTATATCCTCCCCCGGGTAACCAAATAATTATTCAATTTAGGGGCGCCTATGGTTCAGGTCATCACTGATATACCCAATTTAATAGTGAATGAAACATTGGGTATTGGACAAAGTAACTGGGACGAGCCCGAATACTTGGCCCTTGGCCAAACTCAAATGCACAAACTGTTTAAAACCGTAGCCATTGAGCCTGCCGGTCCAATTCAAATGCTTCCTAAGGCCAAACAAGCTTTTGACCTTGAAACTGAAATATACAGCGACCCCCTAATGCCGGGACGTAGTCTGAGTGGCGAACAGTTGCTAAATCGTCGCGTGTTTAATGATGCTTTGTTGATCATACACAAAGGTGAATTAATTCATGAATCTTACCGCAATGGTATGCGGGCGGATGATCGCCATGTTATTCATTCATGTACAAAGTCTTTGTGTGCGATGCTTGTGGCAATCGCGATTGAAGAAAAACGACTTAACCCAAATAAACTGATTAGTGAATATGTGCCTGAATTTCAAGGCCGTGCTGAGTGGCAGGGCGTTAGCCTTCAACATATTTTGGATATGCAAGCTGGCATTGAGTACAGTGAGGATTATACCGATCCCGATGCCCATTATTGGCAGTATGCACGAGCGGCAGGTTATTATCCGCCTCTTGAAGGAGAGCAGGCCATAGGAGCCAAGGCTTGGATTTACCAGAATTTAAACACCCGAGAGCATGCGCCAGGCACACATTTTGTTTATAACTCCTGCCTAGCCAATGTACTGGGTATGGCGCTGGAAAATGTCTATAAAACTGGATTGGCAGAGCTTTTTGAGCGGAAATTATTTCAAGAAGTGGGTGCCGAAAGCGCAGGCTATTTTAATACTGACAGTCAGGGTTTTCCTATCACTGAAGGGCAATTTAACCTCTGCTTACGTGATTTCGCGCGCTGCGCGTCATTGATGTTAAATAATGGCATGAACTTGGAAGGGAAGCAGATATTGCCCTCTGCGTTTGTTAGCGAGGTGGTTAACCCAGACGAAGCAGCAAAACAGGCCTATCAAAAGGTAGAGATTGATGTAGACTTCCCCCGCGCGCAGTATCGCAATCAATTTTGGG
>Ga0209292_1002685_pt1 | contig 20199 bp, 17 predicted proteins | sample GOMGulsemesocosm_2_FD_184634 | JGI IMG/M metagenome (GOLD analysis project Ga0209292, IMG submission 184634) | Methane-oxidizing microbial communities from mesocosms in the Gulf of Mexico - GOM9C Gulf of Mexico (SPAdes) (version 2) | ecosystem: Environmental > Aquatic > Marine > Cold seeps... | reverse complement strand
TCAAACGATTAGGGTAATCATAACGTGATTTAAAATAACGGATCTGTCGACTAGCTAACACTTCTGCCATTTGAGCATCGTGATAAAGCCTTACTTTTATTTGAGGTGTGAGCTCATTAACATTTTCACCAATATTGACGTTATTAGCGATAGTTTCGATGCTTAACACTGATGTATATTGAGTCTGTTCAATGACATGCAGCTGATAACAGGCATTATCCAGATGATAAAAGTAGTACTTATCTTCGGTGAAATCAGGAATTAACCGTAATAATAACAAATAATTATTAGAACACGCTCGGTGCAACGACAGCATGTCTGGCTGATATTTTGGCTTCAGACTACTCATGACTAGCCGCATCACTTAGCATTTGTTTACGCACACGCTCGTGATGGCGTGCCAACCATTGCAGTGCCACTATTGTTGGACCATTAATAATAAAACCATCATCTAGTGCTGCAATGGCGTCGGAAACAGAAACTCTTAATACCTTAATGTCTTCGCCCTCTTCTTCTAACCCAGCAATATCAACGCCGCTTGATGCGTCAACTCTGGCAAGATAGAGATCTATTTTTTCAGAGGTCGCTCCTGGACTCGTTAGGAAATTCATAATAGGTTCCATCGATTGCGCCTTTACACCAGACTCTTCAAATAATTCACGGTGTGCGACATCATCAGGCTTTTCGCCCGGCTCAATAATTCCCGCCACTACTTCAATCAGCCACGGGCTACTTTGGCAATCAAAAGCACCCACGCGTATTTGTTCGATCAATACGACCTCATCTGTGACAGGGTCATACGGTATCACTGCCACGGCATGACCACGCTCAAACATCTCGCGCTCAATGATTTCACTTTGCCCCCCCGCATAAAGCTGATGACGAAAGAAATACTTAACCATCTTAAAATAACCCTGCCAAATGGTTCGTTTTTCAATCATTTCAATGTGTTGATGATTAAACTGAGGAGTTTTCAAGTGATACCCGTTGCTCGCAATAAATTAATTTTCTATTATCCTGACTCTAGCGACGAAGCTCAAGCATTAGTTACCACAGCCTTTAGACAAAAAATCTTTATACTTAAGATAAATAAGCTTTACTAACCTAACGTATAAATAAGCTGTTACACTTCAACGCTGGAAGTGTCGCAATAAAACACTTAAATTATGCACAGTTAATAAAATCACACTGTTAGGAATGACAATGAGCGCAAAACTAAACAAGCTAATGCTTTCAATTGGCCTAGGTCTTTTTTCAATGGCAGCAAACGCCGATGGTTTGCATCAGATATATCAGCAAGCTTTAGCTGGCGACCCACAAATTAAACAAGCCAAGGCAAATCGTGATGCACAATTTGAAGCGATTTCAGAATCTCGTGCCGCATTACTCCCAAGCATTACCGGTAGCGTATCGTTAGGTAACGGTGCTACAAACATCCCGCACGATGATAAAGGCTTCCAATGGGGCGATCATTGGGGCGGTACTGCTGGTGTCAGTTTAACTCAACTTATTTATTCTCACGGTTCATGGTTAAGCCTTAGCCTTAGCGAAAAAGCAGCATCACGCAGCGACGCACAATTAGCATCCGCACAGCAAGGGTTGATTCTACGTGTCGCTAATGCCTATTTTGACGTGCTCAAAGCATCTGATAACCTCTCGTTTGTGCAAGCCGAAAAACGTGCGATTGAGCGTCAATTAGAGCAAACTAAACAACGCCATGAGGTTGGTCTAACCGCTTTTACCGACGTTCATGAAGCCCAAGCACAATTTGATAGTTCAACCGCGAATGAAATTTTGGCGCAAAACACCTTAGATAACTCGCTAGATGCCGTCACTGAGATCACCGGTCTTTCGCATTCATCACTCGATATTCTTAATACCGAGACGTTTAGCCCAGCACTACCGATGCCAGCATCGGCTAGCGAGTGGATAAAACTTGCACAAGAGAACAATTTAGCAATCTTAGATCAACGTCTAGCGGTCGATATTGCGAAACAACGCATTGATTTATCAAGCGCTGGTCACTTGCCAACACTGTCGGCATCAGCAGGTTTAAGCCACAATTATAATCAACAGCCAACGTTAAACACCCCGTATAATAACTCTCAAAGTGCTACACTCGGTTTAACTTTAAATGTGCCAATCTACAGTGGCGGCGCAACAAGCTCACAAGTGAAACAGGCGCGTTTGGGTTATGTTGGCAGTGCGCAATTGCTTGAGCAAGAACATCGTTCGATGACTCGTAGCATTCGCACCAACTTTAATAATGTTCGTGCATCAATTGCGTCAATCAAGGCATACGCTCAAGCGGCCAAGTCTGCTGATAGCGCATTAAAGTCGACCGAAGCTGGTTTTGAAGTAGGAACTCGTACCATTGTTGATGTTCTAAACAGTACGCGTCAGGTTTACAGCGCCAGAAAACAACTCGCTAACGCACGTTACGGATACATCTTGTCGGTACTTAGCCTCAAGCAAACAGCTGGTACGCTAAAAGAGCAAGACTTAATGCTAATTAGCAAAGGCTTAGCTAAAGGCTAATATCCTTAAGGCTTATTTACCGATAGCTACGTCGCTAATTATCAATCGCCCCATTAGGTTATTCAACCAATGGGGCTTTTTTTTTGTTGCACCATCAAATTCAACATAGCTAACGAGAGTTATCCATGCTCAAAAATATTCTAATGCGATTAAACTCATTAATTTGGCTATTGAAACAAGTGACTTTCTACACTATTTGGGTATTATTAAACATATGATTTTTCAAGGAAGAGTAGGCATTGCAATCATTAAAACTGAATAACTTCTTACAGCCAAAACCATCGCCCAAAGGGCTCGATGTACTGTGTAAATTACAGCATTTTGCGATTATTACCTACGCCGTCGATCCTTCCCGATTCAAAGGGCTATTCCCACCGAGGTTTCAATTAGACACCGTAGCAATAGATGGTGAAGACAAAGCACTCATTTCAGTCGTCCCTTTTATCGACGTAGATTTCACTTCTGCTGTTTATCCATTTCCTAAATTTACGATGGGTCAAACGAACTATCGCATTTACATTATCGATACACAAACCAATGAACGTTGTGTTTGGTTTCTCGGTACGACCTTGGATTCATGGACACTGGCCGTACCAAGATTTGTTTGGAATTTACCCTGGTACTCTGGTGACGTAACATTTGATTGTGAATTTGATGAGCCAGCACAGGTATACCTTAAATACAAAATGACCACTGATTCTGCTTGGGCTCCCGCCAATGTAGAGTTAACTCAAATAAAAGATGAAAAAATTGAATTAGCCGGTTTTCCGGATACGGAAACAGGGTTGGTCTATTTAACCCACCCATTAGCCGGTTTCTATCATCGCCGCGACGGTCGACTAGGCACTTATCGTGTGTGGCATAAACAGCTTGAAGTTACTCGTGCAAACCTCAAACATGCACATTTTGGTTTATTATCTAAGTTGGGGCTAGTCAGCGAACAAGAGCAACAAGTTGCGCACAGTGTATTGGTTGAACCTATCAATGAATTTACGATTTATTTACCGCCAAAAGTACTGACCTAAGAAGTGGATTCCTCACAGCCTTAAGCTTGGCCTCAAGTAATTTTACAGGTTAGATAACAATCTATTATTAAACGTCGATGCCCTATTCAGGCTTTCGGTCACATGATTTATACGCAAGCACGCCTGCGAAACCCAGTTATCGTAGGAGATTAACATGACGCGACTTTCGCGCCTGACCTTATTGGTGTGTTATTTTCGCGATGGAATTTAAACAAGGATGGTGTTCAATTGAAAAAATTAGTTATTTTAATAATCATATGTGGTGTCGCGTGGCAATTTTTCACGAAAGATAGTACGGTCACCGAATCAGTACATACAAAACCCCTATCTGGGTTTTCTAACAGTGATGCGATGAAAACGTTAGCGCGAGCTAAAGAAATCGCGTTACCTAAAATCAGCTATCAATGTGATGGCCGGCAGCATTGCTCTCAAATGACATCATATGAAGAAGCGAAATACTTTATTACCTATTGCCCAAATACAAAGATGGACGGCGATAATGATGGCGTTCCATGTGAGAGACAATTTAAGAAGTGAAGATAAGTTTGGGACGGTCATAAAAATATCATTGAATATCAATGCATTTTTAGCGCGCTTCGACATTAAATGTGATTTGGCAAAAAAGCAGCGTTGAACAAACGATTGATTAGTTCAACGCTACTTGTGATCGAAATGATAGACGGCGCGATGTCCTATTTTGAATTTCGCGCTGCAATCCGTGCTTTCGCGCGGCGGCCCTTACGATAAAGTGCTGGTCTGGTTTTACGGCGTAGCCATGGGAATAAGTAGGAGATGGTGGTGAGGAAACCGCTAGAAGCAGGTAGGCTAATTTCCGCTTTCTTGCCTTGCGCCACTTTGACAATGGCATCAGCGACTTGTTCTGCACTGCTTAATGGCTGCGAGAATACAATATCTTCGACAACGTCCATATCATCCATAATAAAACCGGTATCGATGGGCCCTGGTGACACTAATCCAACATTAATGCCACTATCGCTAACCTCATCAGCTAATGCATAAGAAAACGCACGTAATCCAGCTTTAGTGGCGCTATATGTAGCCGCTCCTTGCAGTGGTGCGCGTCCAGCCAATGAACCAACATTAACGATTGCACCGGACTTGTTCACCACCATATGCGGTAACACCAATGATGCAAGTGCAATTGGTGCCCGTAAGTTAACATCGACCATCAGTGCTAAATCATCGGTGTTATTATTGATGACATCACCGCGTTGATGATAACCCGCATTATTAACGAGTACATCGATACGACCGAATTTTTCTAACACTTTATCGATCAATTCATTACACGCTTGGTTGCTCGCGACATCCATCACATGGATGTAGACATCGGTAAGTTCAGCTAACTCTTTGGCGACAACTTCGAGTGCCTGTGCCCCACGGGCTACAAGTACAATATTTGCACCAAGCTTAGCGAAACGACGTGCAACAGCGGCGCCAACACCGGCTGACGCACCGGTCACAATCACTGTTTTATTATTAAAAATCATTGGTTATTCACCTTATTATTGTTGTGTATTAATATTTCCGTACCGTATTGTCTGACAATCATTTGCGATGCCATCGTGACCACATTATCGATCATATCTTGCGCAGGGAAGGCTTGTCCCTGTATGACTTGTGGCCAAAAACAAAAGGCCTTAATCACCGCGGTAAATTGCATCGCAACCAGTTCTGGTGCCTTTGTATCGATGGCGCCTGACTGTGCTGCCACAACAAACCAATTAATCAGTCCATTATCTTGTTGGTTAAAATTATTTATCGCCTCTTCCATTAATGCTGGTGTATGAATCGTTTCGGCAATAATCACTTTTGCTGTATCAACCAAGTGCTTGTTCTGAAGTAATGATATTTTATGCTGCGCTAAATCTTCTAATTGCGATAACAGTGAGTCTTTGCCGCAAAACTCAACTTGAGGAAATTGACTAAAGACCGTGAGCATTGTCTCGACAATACTGCTAAACAGGACTTCTTTACTGGCAAAGTGGTTGTAAACCGTCCGTTTTGACACCTCTGCTCGCTTAGCAATATCATCCATACTTGTTGATTTAAAACCATTATCTTTAAACGCATTTGTTGCAGCACTAATAATAGCGGCTCGTTTAAGTTGTGATCTGGTTTGTTTTATTGGTTGCATACTTTAGTTCGCTGATCTTAAAAAAAGAGATTCATCACCGACTTTACACTAAGGAGTTTACTTTTGAAAACCTTTAAGTAAACTACACCGTAGAGTTTACTTCATAACTAACAGTCGAGTTTTACGATGAAACGATTATTTATTGTCATTATTACCCTAACGTTTGGAGCCACTATGCTGTCATGCACCAATGATTCACCTATTTTACTATCACAACTTCCCCACCATGGCGTTGATGGTAAATTTAAAAATACAGCGCAAGACTTCAATGATGATACCGATATCCTTGGCTTGATTGGTCGCTACATTAATGAGAAACGCGTTGATACGCACCCGATAAAGCCAATTCCGGTCAATCAATTAACCGCAGAAACGATCCTAACTTTAGGTATTGAGCGTGACAGCGTAGTAAGACTTGGTCATTCTAGCATTTTGTTAAATATGGCCGGTCAGCATTGGCTAATTGACCCAGTGTTTAGTGAACGCGCGTCGCCCTTTAGCTTTGCTGGGCCAAAACGTTTCCATCAACCGCCGATTGATTTAGCACATTTGCCGCCTATCGATGGTGTAATTATTTCTCATGATCATTATGATCATTTAGATAAAGCCACCATCAAACATCTTGCTCACCGTGTTAAACACTTCATTGTCCCTTTGGGTGTCGATGGCCATTTGCTTGATTGGGGGGTACACCCAGACAATATCCATGCACTTGATTGGTGGGAGCACATCAACTTCGGTGATGTTGAAATCACCGCAACGCCAACTCAGCACTTCTCTGGCCGTGGTTTGCTCGATAAAAATCAAACACTGTGGGCTTCTTACGCGATAAAGAGCAGCAACAGCAATATCTATTTTAGTGGTGATTCAGGTTACTTTGATGGATTTAAAGCTATCGGCGAACGCTTAGGGCCTTTTGATTTAACCCTCGTTGAAACGGGTGCTTATGATAGAGATTGGGCGACGATTCACATGACGCCAGAGCAAAGTTTACAAGCGCACATCGATTTAAAAGGTAAACATTTACTACCAATCCATAACGGCACATTCGATTTGGCGTTTCACAGTTGGTATGAACCGCTAGAGCGCATTACAACATTGGCCAATGACGCAAACGTATCATTAATCACGCCTGTGATGGGACAGGTAGTGGATACTGATAAACCCAATGGCACCACATTATGGTGGCGCCTTTAACCCTAGGTAACGTGTAAGATTAAGAGATTAGTGAATTAAACAATGTGTATGCGACGATGCACATCACTAATCCGATAAACACATCAACACCGCGCTGTACTTTTGGTTGCCCTAACCACGGAGCCAACTTTGCAGCGCCACTCGCTAGGCTATAAAACCACAAGATTGACGCTAACATTGTCCCCACCGCAAACCAGATTTTTTCTTGACCTTCGAACGCGCCGCCAACACTCCCCAGGATCATTACCGTGTCTAAGTAGACGTGAGGGTTCAATAACGTTACTGCTAGTGCCGTTGCGATAACAGCTTTGCGATTAGTGAGTGATTTAGCTTTGTCCGGTGATTGGTATTCATTTTTTATCACGCTACGAAATGCGATAGCGGCATACATCATTAGAAACGCGATACCGCCCCAACCAATCACTTGCATCAAGATCGCGTTACTGGCGATGAGTTTGCCCCCACCAAAAATCCCTAAACCAATTAAAATAACATCACATGACATGCAAATAGTGGCGATTAAGAAATGATGGTTTCGTTTTATCCCCTGACTAAGAACATAAGAGTTCTGCGCGCCGATCGGTATGATCATGCTAGCCCCTAAAAATAACCCTTGAAATAATGCTGAAAATGCCACGCTAACTCCTACTGCTGATTAAAATAATTAGCGTTAAAGTAAAGGAGCGAGTAACATAAGTAAAATTAATTAAATTAAACTTACATTAAACTTACTTATGTCATTAAAGCTCGATAATAAACTATTACACGCATTAGCCGTGGTGGTGCGCGACCAAAGTTTTGAACGTGCGGCAACATCGCTCTTTATTACGCAATCTGCAGTCTCACAACGGATAAAGCAATTAGAACAATTGGTGGCGCAACCGGTGATAATTCGTTCACAGCCTTTAGTCGCTACTGACATTGGTAAACTACTCATTAGTCATTATCACCAAGTCATGCAGCTTGAGGCGGATTTGTTACCCAATATTTTTAATGAAGACTCGCATTCTCCTGTCACGCTTAATCTGGCGACCAACGCGGACAGCCTTGCTACATGGCTTATTCCTGCACTATCGCCGTTGATCAATGCCCATTTTATTGAATGTAACTTCTTGGTCGCTGATGAGAATCATACTATCGACAAGCTTAAAGACGGTGAATCCTTTGGCGCAATTAGCCTTGAACCTCACGCGTTAAAAGGCTGTCAAGTCACGCCGCTGGGAGATATGAATTATATATTAGTTGCCTCACCACAGTTCCAAGAAACCTATTTTAGTGACGGGATAAATCAGGAAAGTTTACGCCGCGCCCCTGGTGTCGCTTTTGATCATAAAGACAACATGCACATTCGATTTATTGAGCAACAATATGGCCTTAAACAAGGAGAGTATCCGCTGCACACTGCGCGCTCATCCGAAGCCTTTGTAACCTTAGCCGAACATGGCGCAGCATATTGCTTGATTGCAGAATTGCAAATCCGTCCACTGTTGGCCTCTGGCGCGTTAGTGAATGTTTTACCAGAGTATCAGTTGGTGGAAACGCTACATTGGCACCGCTGGGCGATGCTCAAGGGGATTCACGAAAAGGTATCACAGGCAATTATTCGCGAAGGACAGGCAACGCTCGATTAGCCCATCCAATGAAAAATCGGTGATGCTATTGTTTAAACGAGCGGAAAATTTTAATCAAATAGCCCACCAACAAAGAAATTATTAGCCCATAAAATGTAGTAAAACCGGCGATGATAAGGCCCATAACAGCAAATCCTGACCATGAAGCGCCTTTATCGTCAAGACTGTAATATTGATCACCAAGCAGTAATGCGCTCACTAGTGCAATGACGATTATCGCGGCGGAGCTCAGTAAAACAGCCTTCCAATAGGATTGCTTAAGTTTCCAATGGAATAGCGCTGCAACAAGGATTGCAACGCCAGATAGTAGATAAGGAAGCGTCATGCCTATATTATTACCAAATAGTGCGTTAATTGCCGCGAATCGCGTCAATTATTTTGGTGGTTGAACAGCCATCTTCAAAGTTTAGTACTTTGACTTCACCGCCATTGGCAATCACTTCTTGACCACCAGCAATTTGATCAACGGTATAATCGCCGCCTTTAACTAACATGTCTGGTAGAATTTCACTGATTAAACGCTGCGGCGTGTCTTCGCTAAATGGTACAACCCAATCAACGGCACCAAGCCCCGCTAAGACAGCCATCCGGCGATCGGTAGGATTAACCGGACGCCCTTCACCTTTAAGGCGTTTAACAGACGCGTCATCATTGACGGCAACAATAAGACGGTCGCCTAATTTGGCGGCATGACCAAGGTATGACACATGACCAGCGTGCAGGATATCGAAACAGCCATTGGTTAATACCACATTTTCACCGCGCGCTTGCGCCGCTTTTACTGCGATTTGTAACTGATCTTGCGAGATAACACCAAAACCCACTTCGGGATGAGTTTTAGCCAGTTCACTGGCCAATTCAATTGTACTAACCGTTGAGGTACCCAACTTACCAACGACAACGCCGGCGCCAATATTGGCCAGTGCACAAGCTTGTTCTAAATCAGCACCCGCTGCAAAACTGGCTGCTAATACTGAAATGACGGTATCACCGGCACCAGTCACGTCATAAACTTCGCGCGCCATCGCGGGGAAATGCAGTTCTTGCATGTCTTTACGTAGCAAAGTCATGCCATGTTCTGAGCGCGTAACTAATAGCGCGTCTAGGTCTAATCGCGTCATTAACGCTTGACCTTTATCAACAATTTCTTGCTCATTGGCACAGTGGCCAACTACCGCTTCAAACTCACTCATGTTTGGCGTTAATAGCGTTGCGCCGCGATACTGAGTAAAATCAGTGCCTTTTGGATCGATAAACACTTGCGTATCATTGTCACGACAAAGTGCGATCATTGCTTCGACGTTTTGTAGTGTCCCCTTAGCGTAATCCGATAAAATCACGACGTCAGCTTGTTTCAAACCGGCTTCAAGCTTGGCGAACAGCGGCGTCGTGTCTAACGATAATGCACTTTCCTCAAAATCGAGACGGATTAGCTGTTGATTACGACTAATCACCCGCAATTTGGTGATGGTAGGTAACGTTGATTGTTGGTAAAAATCAGGAATAACAGACAAAGCGGTCATTTGTTCGTGTAAAATACGGCCCGCTTCGTCTTCACCTGTGATACCGATAATACGACAACTACTCCCTAACGCAGCGATGTTTAACGCAACATTTGCTGCACCACCAGGTCTATCCTCAATTTGTTCGACTTTAACAATTGGTACTGGCGCTTCCGGTGATATCCGCCCTGTCGGCCCGTGCCAGTAACGATCTAACATCAAGTCGCCTAACACTAATACGTTGGCTTGTTCAAATTGTGGTAAAGCAATGGTCATGTTGAATTTCCTAAATAGCAATGGCGCAAATTGTAGCATGATATAGATGAAATGTGGGAGCCTCTAGCAAGCAAAGGGTTTGGGAATAGAGGCCATATAGGCTACAATATCGCGATATTATTGAAAGATTTAGGATTTAACTTTGCAACAACCCACTTTTGAACTCAGTTTTTTGCACCCTCGATATTGGTTGCTATGGTTTGGTATTGGCCTGTTGTGGCTGGTCGCAACTTTGCTGCCTTATCGTGTATTAATGAAACTTGGCTCTGGCCTCGGACTTTTGTTAATGAAGTTACTGAAAAAACGTGAGAAAACAGCCGTACGCAACCTTGAGTTATGCTTTCCAGAGATGTCGCAACCAGAACGTGATGAAATTCTTCGAGGTCATGCAAAATCAGTTGGTAAAGCATTATTTGAAACAGCAATGGCGTGGTGGTGGCCGCAATGGCGAGTTAAAAATCTCGTCACATTTGAGGGTCTTGAACACTTAGAAAAAGCGCAACGCGACGGTAAAGGCGTATTATTATTTGCTTTGCACACGTTCTGTCTTGAAATTGGCGGACGTTTATTTGCCAGCAAAGCAGAAATGACCGGTGTTTATCGCCCACATAACAATCCGGTGATGGAGTATCTTCAAGTGACCGGCCGCACGCCATCTGCGAAACTGATCACCAAACGCAACATACGGGCAATGCTTACAGCACTCAATAAAGGCGAATCTGTCTGGTATACATCTGATCAAGATTTTGGCCGCAGTAAAGCGGTATTTGTGCCTTTCTTTGGTGTGGAACAAGCTGCAACCGTTGTTGGCGCGAGCATTTTAACCAAGAATACCGATACTGTCGTGCTGCCTTACGTTATTTATCGTAAAGATGATGGCAGTGGCTATCATATTGAATTAAAAGCGCCGCTAGAAAACTTCCCTTGCGGTGACGATGAGCAAGATGCCATTGTTTCCAACAAGGTGATTGAAGAAGGGATTATGCAGGCACCTGATCAATACATGTGGCTACATCGCCGATTTAAAACCCGCCCTAATAAAGACGACCCATCATTGTATAAATAATTAATATAGAAAAGGGAGCCACTTGGCTCCCTTTCTATTTTACTATCCTAACTAACCGCTTTGACTTTAAGCTGCCCAACGCTAATGTAGACAATTTCGACTTCCAATCCGAGCAATATTGACTCATCAGACTGCACAACCCAATCAATACCACTGTAATTCATGATAATTGTTGTACCGACGAGTAAATCTTCTGCCAGCATAAATCGATGACCAATCATGTCATTGCTAGGCGTCGTTGACACCACATTATTTTCCATTGCTTTAAGTGGTTTCCAACTAACCAATGCAACAAGCAATGTAAATATGGCAACACTGGCGCTTGCAATCAACATATCGTTGGGTAAGACATTAAGTCCGATTAATGTACCTGTGATGATAGCGGCACAACCAATATAAAATAAAACGAATGTAGCAAATCCTAATACGACGACTTCTATGGCTAATAAGATTAGCCCGAGAACTAATAAAGTTTGTCCAAGATGCGACATTACATATTCAAGCATAACTACCCCCTTTGATTAATTGCACCAATAATTGATGTGGCTTGGGCAACCATTGATGCCGCATCAGTTCCTTGATCGGGTAACAATACGATAGATGATTCTTTAGCGATTGCCGCTTTGGCCTCAATAGCTTGAGTCGCTAAGTCTAATTGTACCGCTTTTTGACCGTCCTCCGTATTTGCCGCTTGACCAATTTTAGTGAGCGCTTCAGCTTTAGCGGTTGCAACCGATAAAATAGCCTGTGCTTCACCTTCAGCGCGCAGCACTTGCTCTTCTTTTTCAGCTTCTGCTTTAAGTACGACAGACTTCTTTTGGCCTTCTGCGACATTGATTGCCGATTGACGGTCACCTTCAGACTCAAGTATTTGGGCACGTTTTACCCGCTCGGCTTTCATTTGCGCTTCCATCGCTTCCATGACGGTGCTTGGCGGTACAATATCTTTAATTTCATAACGTAATACTTGAATGCCCCACGGAGCGGCGGCACCATTAATCGACGAAACGATATGGGCATTGAGTAAGTCACGTTCTTCAAACGTCTTATCTAGCTCCATTTTACCCAACTCGCTACGCATAGTCGTTTGCGCTAGTTGGGTGACAGCAAAAACATAATCATCAACGCCATAGGTAGCCTTATAAGGTTCTAACACCCTGAAGTAAAGCACGCCATCAACCTGCAAAGAAATATTATCTCGGGTGATAGCACTCTGACTCGGTACATCAATCGCTTGTTCTTTCAATGAACGGTCAGCACCAATTGAATCGATAAATGGAATGATGAAGTTTAGGCCAGCTTCTCTGGTTGATTGAAATTTACCGAAACGCTCAATTAGAAAAGCGCGGTTTTGCGGTACAAAAATAATCGATGACTTTAAAACAACGATAACGAAAATAAGAACCAATACTTCGACAGTAAATAGATATTCAAAAATGAGATCCATTGTTAATCCTTAACATTAATAACCCCTTAATCATATGCCGAAAACACCAATAAATCAAAGATTTAAAGAAAGCACTATAGGTGTTATTAATCTTAAAAAAAAACCAGCAAATTATTTGCTGGTTTTTTCATTCAAAGCAGTCACTTAATCAATCAGTTGATATTGACTACGTAATACTTCAATAATCTCTGCTTTAGGATTATCGGACAATACGATTTTTCGTCCTGTTATACGCTCAGCAATACTAATGTATGTATTAGATACATCCATCAATACTTTAGCCGGTAACTCATTGTCGCGTGCTAAAGCACTACGCTCTGACATCCGATCTTTATTGAGTAAAATATCAGAATCCGGGAAGTGATTAAGTAATAACTGGCGGAATCCTTCTTTAGAGTTCTCGACCACCAGCCCGTGACGGTATTGCTCGCCATCCCAGATACGTGACGAATCAGGCGTGCCTACTTCGTCCATATAAATAAGTTTTTCCTGGCCGCTGGCGTCGGTAACATAACCAAACTCAAATTTGGTATCGACAAAGACTTGGTCGATTTTATTTAACTCAGCGGTAATTAAATCAAAACCATCTTTTAATAGCACTTCATAGCGGCTAACATCGTCTGCATTCGAGAAATTAAATGCTTTAAAGTTATTAACGATGTCATCGCGGGTGATATTGACATCATCTACTGCCGGTACACCTGGAATGCCTTCTAGAATACCCTTAGTTGATGGCGTCATTAATAAATTGCTAAGCTTTTGATCTTTAGCTAAGCCTTCCTCAATCGAAATGCCACAGAATTCACGCTCACCTTTACTGTATGAACGCCACATTGAACCCGTAATATATTGACGACAAATCGCTTCAATCATCACGGGACGTGCTTTTTGGACTATCCAAACGAACGGATGAGGAATATCAAGTATGTGACTGTCGGCTAGTCCATTGTCTTTAAACAACTTAAACCAATGATTTGAAATAGTATTTAACGCTGCGCCTTTACCTGGCACACCATTCATACCGCCTTCACCATGCCAAATACAATCAAACGCAGAAATGCGATCACTGATAACCATAATAGCTAATGGTGCATCACTGGCTACATCATAGCCCTTCTCTTTGATAAGACGTGCACTGTCTTCTTCGGTTAACCAGTAAACACTACGTACTTTACCACTGTGAACGGGTTTATTAGTGCGGATAGGCAGATCATTATTTACTGCCAATACCTTATCTGCAAGACTCATGATGAGTTGTCCTGTATCGAAATATTCATAAATTTGAATAAGGGGTTAAAGAGATTGTTTGAAACTGGAAAACCAGTCTAAAATTTGGCAGCGATGATAGCAGAATAGCGCACGGAAGCCAATAAATGTGATCTAAATCACGACTAATTTCAGGTAAATTGGCTGTCATATTAATCACTTTAACATCAACAATTGAATTAACAGAAAAATAGTTAATATCAAAAGTCGGAACTTAGCACCGTCTGGTAGCGTACCCGTCAGGGGGACAGGCGATCGACGTTTAAAATCCTCTCGACCCGACTAATCCAACACTAGACCGATCACTACACTAGATGATTAATAAAAGATAAAGTCCGCTTTATACAGCAATGAAATGGCTCTAAAGTCGGATGATAAATAATGTCAATAAAGGCGCCCCCCTATTGCTCGCCGTAGCATAATCATAAGTTCACCGCTAGCATCATTCACTTAACCAGAACAGACCCTGTTGCGGCCATCATTTTTCGCTTGATAAAGCGCAAGGTCGGCACGTTGGATAAACGCTTGTAGGCTCTCTCCAAGTTGGTATTTAGCAACACCAATGCTTACGGTGTAATTAATATTATGGACCCAACTACGCTCGCAGCCTTGGCGAACTCTTTGCGCTTGTTCAAGAACAACCCCGATGTCTTGCTCTGGCACCACAATGATAAATTCTTCGCCACCGTAGCGGCCAAATGCATGCTCAACCGACATCGCTTTAGTCGCGGTTAATGCAAAGGCGCACAGCACTTTATCCCCCATATCATGACCATGTGTGTCATTCACCTTCTTGAAGTTATCTAAATCAATCAGCATCAAACATAATGGTCGTTCCTCAAGTTTCTCATTAGCGTGAGAAATGTAATTGGATAGTTTATTTTCAATTGAAAATCGATTGTTTAAACCGGTCAACGCATCTGTATGCGCTTGATAGCTTAACTTCTCGAGTAATTTAGCGCGCTGCGTAATATCGCGAACTACCGCTGAAAACTCGGTGTTATCAGTGAGCTTCATCTTCGCGATTGCGATTTCTGCTGGAAAAACCTCACCATTTTTACGCAACCCATACACGACATTACGACTTGACATCTCTCGTGACTGTTGCGGTGAATCTTCGAATCTTTTTACATGTGTGCTATGACCATAACGTGAACTCTTAGGGATTAACATCTCGATTGAATGCCCTATTACCTCATGTAATTCGTAACCAAAAAGTAGTTGCGCAGCCTTATTGAATACTTGAATTTTCGACGAATTATCTATCACCAAAATACAATCATGCGCATTGTGAACCAGCAATTCATGACGAAGGTATTGTTGTTGATCAACTTTCTGCTTAGCTTGTGAATGTTTTATGGCAACGTTATAGCTGATATTTCCGGCCATATCAGTTAACGGTGTTATATGTAAATCAAACCGACAATGAGTATCATCAGTTTCAATACAGAAATCATAAAACATCGTAGAGTTTTTTTGAACGGTAGCATTAAGTGCAGTATAAAAATGGTGGGTTATTTGGCTGGGAAGATCGCTAAATGAAAAATTAGGCTTAAATTTCAGTTGCAGGGCATCAAATATCGAAGGTGAATAATGCTGAGCAATAAACTCGTCATCACGAAGTATGAACACGATAATCGCGTGATTTTTACTGAGTTCACCTTGCTTTTTTACCAGAGTACCTGATGATCTATCTGCTGCTTTCACCCTTTTCTATCCTCATCACTGCATTATTACACTGACCATAGCACAATGAGTTACTGATGTATAAACCGTGACTTAAATCACCTTTTATTATAATGTCGGCCAAGTGATATTATCTTGAACAGTTAAGTTGGTTAACCATTGTGTAACACCATCGTTATCCCATACAGGATCAGCAACATAATGATAGTCTTGGTGATCTAGTGTGAATTGTAACCGCCACGCATGTAAGCAGCCGACTTCACGAGAGTTATTCGGATAATATCGATTGTCACCTAGGATAGGTGCACCAATGCTCTTTAACGCCACTCTCAGTTGATGAGTTTTTCCGCTATGAGGTCTTAATAAATAGCCACGTAACGACGGTGCTACTGAATAACTAAAAAACTGCGTGATGGCCGGATTCTTCATTGTTTTTAATAGTAGATAGCTACCATTGCGGCCCTTTTTCATATCACCTTTAATCAGACCTTGCTTTTTCTTTGGCTTCTTATCACTTAATGCTAAATAGAGTTTTTGCATTGACCGCGTTTCAAACAATTGTCCGAACTGCGCAGCAACGGCCTTCGTTTTAGCAAATATCAACAAGCCACTGGTCATTCGGTCGAGCCGATGAACTGGGAATAGCATCACTAAGCCCAATTCCTGTTTCACTATTTCAACAATACCTGGTTGGTCATCAATCGTATGAAAATCAACATTTGCAACTTTGTTGATCACAATAAATTGTTCATTGTGTTCTACGATGGTAAATTTCGACGGCATATAATAAGCCCAATGAGGATAAAAAGGTAATAAAGTCGATTATACCCTTAAATCCTAACATTCACATGACTAACTAGCGCTATAACAAAGGTAACTCATTCAAGTCGTCATGCTCTTTTAGCGGCTCGATATTATGATCTTTTGTGCTTAAATCATAACTCATTTCGCTTACATCCGAGAACAACGTCGATACAATTAGCGCTCCATTATCACTGTCTTTATCAATAGTAATCACATCATCGTGGAGTTGATGCCCCTCATCAATACCAAAGTAGCGCTCTAATAAATAACCTAAACCACCATCATCATGTAGCTCAAAATAGAGTTCATGTTGATCATGTAATGACGTCAATGGAGTGGTCAGGAAGGTGTCAGACGAGATATCAACCTCTATCGTTTCAGTATCGTCATAAGCAAACCACACATCAGCGATTTGTTGGCTATCACCACTGCTATCGATATAAGAGCCCATTAACCCAATAAGGTTACCGTTATCAAGTGCTGATGTTGCACTTGCATCAACCGCAATTGAATCAACGCCTGCTTGGGCTAAACTAAATAACTCCTCCGCCTGAGTGATACCGTCCGAGTTAATGTCTTGCCAAATGTTTAATTCGTTGAATGCATCATCAAGTGCGTTAATAGTGCCATCATTATTACTGTCTAAATCCCCTAGCGCGTCAAAACCATCAACCGCAATGGAGCCGTCGCGCTTAAGCGTTTCTTCACCGAATAATTCGCTACCGTCGTTAATGATGCCATCGTGATTAATATCACGTACCAATAAGCCGTCATCCGGCGCGACCCAACCAGTCCATTCAACACTGCCATCGTTATCAATATCAAATGAAACACCATTACTTAGCGCTAGCGTCTCGATACCATCACCATCTAAATCCAGAATTAATGGCGTGATAGCACTTTCATCAACAACATTATCTATTGTTAATTTAAAGGTTTGTATCACATCGGCTTCAACGCCATCACCGTCGATTCTTTTTACGTAAACCAACATTTCTGTCGCTGTTTCATAATCAATCTGATACGAATCAGCCACCGTGACTTGACCTGAAGTGATGTCAACGGTAAATGCACTGCCAATGAGGGGATCACCAGCAGCATCGACAAGGTAGTACTGCAAGTTGTCACTTGAACTATTATTGAGACTAGCATCGATGCCAGTAAATTCACCATTAATGACGCCCTCCGATAGTGGCGTAATAATAAGCGTTAGGTCATTGAGCTCAACTTGCTCAAAGTTAGTAATTTCAGTGGGAAATCCAATATTCGCTAAAAACTGTGCTGATGTGCCATTAAGCTTAACGGCATCATGGCCATCGCCGCCATCGACGTTGCCATCAATAATATTTAATATCGCTGATGCTTTGATTTCGAAAAAGTCATTGCCACTACCCATTACGATGTTACTACGGACGAATCCGTCGATAATTAAACTATCATCACCCATGCCTAAATCGATTAACCCAACAATACTCGAATATTCAGTTAACAGAACGGTGTCAACCCCGTTACCCCCAGTAATATTCGCCGCGTCACTACTGTCAAGAAAATTAGTACCATCGCCCAAACTAAAGCTTGTATGAGGACCACTCATACCACTTACTGTGATCGTGTCATCACCATCACCTGTTGTAATACTCGATGCACTGTTTATCTGAGCAACACTGACAATATTATTACCGTCACCTAAATTCAGGGTCGCATTGGAGACGTTATTAGTGATATTAAGCGTATCATTACCATCACCGGCCAAGACACTTCCTTGTAATGTGCCCGAAGTTGAGGTTGCGTTTAATATATTATCACCGTGACCTAAGTCTAAACCACCGCCTAAGTTGAAATAATTAACAGTATCATCGCCACTAGAAGTATTAATGACAGCACCAATTTGCGCGGTCGTAATGTTAATCGTGTCAGCTCCAGCACCTGCATTAATAGTGCTTGTGGCTGACAACAAGCCTATGGTTATGTCATCATCGCCAACCCCGCTATTAATAGTACCTACGAGAGTAGTTGCGGTTAATGTGTCATTACCATCGGCTAAGCTCACTGTTACGCTATTTGTTGACCCGAGGGTTCCAGATGCGGTCAATGTATCATCGCCAGCGCCCATTTGAATTAATATAGCGGCAGTGACATCATTAGTGATATTAAGTGTATCGTTCTCGCTTGCTAACGTAAGGTCTGACGACAACGTTGCAATATTGGTTGTAAGGTTTGTCACGGGGGCGGTTACGACATTACTATCGTTAAAGGTAATGGTATTAAAATTGACAATTAACGTTTGAATGCCATTATCATTCGCATCCCACTGGGCTTGGCTGATATTGAGTTCGATACTATTATGGCCAAACCCACCATCAATCATTGCATTAACACTACCCTCTATGATTATGCTGTCATCGCCAGCATTTAGAACGATAGCGGCGTTGACATCGCCTTTAATTATTACGGTATCATTATCATCACCTAACGTGATTGAGCCTGTATTATCTAAATTCCCCTCGACTTGTAGTTGGTTATTACCGACACCTAAATCAATATCACTGGTGACATTGCCGGTAATAAGGACATGATCATCACCATCGTTTGTCTGAATATCATTAATACTATCACCAGTGATTACGAACGAATCATTGCCATCACCGGTATCGATATTTGTAATGCCCGTATTTTCAAAGACACTATTTATTAGTACGAATAATCCATCGTTAAATTCGACTTTTTCAAAATTTTTAATACTCGATTGAATGCTGTTTATATCGGCATCCCATTGCGCTTTGCTAATATTTAACGACAAGGTATCATAGCCAAGACCGCCATCAATAATGCCATCAACGTTCGCTCCGCTAATGATAAGTTCGTCATCACTACTACCGAAAATAAACCCCGAGGCTGCTATACCTTCGGTAGTGATGTCGTCCGCATTGCTTTGTTGAGCCAATGTTATGTTCTCAACCACTATCGAGACAGTTGCGGTATCGGTCGCTCCATCGCTGTCAGTAATCGTGTAAGTGAAAGAAGCGGCGCCAACATAGCTAAGCGTTGGCGTAAACGTAATTGTATTATCACCATTGAGTATCACGCTACCGTTTAATGCACCTTGGACCGACGTTAAAGTGAAGCTGTCACCTTGAGTATCACTGTCGTCACTTAGTAAATCATTAACATCAATGATTAACGACATATCCTCTTGAGTTGAAAGTAGGACTACACTATCAATGGTTAAATCAAAGTCTTCTCCCGTCGCGCCAATGAGCTGAACATTGACCCAATTAACCGCTGGCACTTCACTGCCTGACGCATAACTAATACCATTAGCAAACAAAGTGCCCGTCGTGTAAGTCACGACATAACCCGTTGCATTTTGCGTACTGTTAACACTGACATCAATATCAAAATCGCCAACATCGCCCGGTTCAAAATTGTAAATAGGATTGCCATTGGCATCAATTCGCACGATATAGACGCTCAAATCTCCATCACTATCTCTGCCTGGATAAGCAACCACATACTCGCCAGAGTTACCAATGCCGAGAACGACAGGCGGTTGCGTATTCGCCGTTTCATTTTCCCCTGAGTAACTGAACAATTCACCTTCAG
>Ga0209292_1002682_pt1 | contig 20216 bp, 11 predicted proteins | sample GOMGulsemesocosm_2_FD_184634 | JGI IMG/M metagenome (GOLD analysis project Ga0209292, IMG submission 184634) | Methane-oxidizing microbial communities from mesocosms in the Gulf of Mexico - GOM9C Gulf of Mexico (SPAdes) (version 2) | ecosystem: Environmental > Aquatic > Marine > Cold seeps... | reverse complement strand
TGAATACGTCGCCCTAAGACAAATGCTTGACCATTTAGACTGGATAAATTAGTTGCCATTTGCATAAAATGATCGTTAGGCTCATTTGTATATTGATAGGGTAATGTCGTATTGCCACCTAACCAGCCTTGCTTAGCGATGGGATGTGAATTTTCACGCTCTGACGATTTGTCATCAAAGTCGCCGACAGTTTTCCATGCAGCCATACCACCTTTACCTACTTGATAAAGGTAGGTGGTACCGTAATAATTCGAACGCCCTTCAGGAACACCTAATAAAAACTGGCTAACTTCAATTTCCATATGTTGGCCAATACTGAGGGTTTCTGAACTACCATTAACGCCACGGAATTCATTAATAGTTAATGAGTATTTGTATTGGTCGCCCGTAGTACTGGTTTGTACAAGATCGTCATCGTAACTTCCGTGACCAACCGTCACTACGTTAGGTTCATAATTACCATGATATTGAGCAACGGTATTCATTCCGGAATACCAGGCCCTAAATTCTAAGGCTTCTAGCTGCCATTCGCTTACCCATTCAACTAAAATAGATGAACCACCTTTAGCAACATAATCGGTGAATTTGTATCGTGCCGTTCTATGAGTCCAATAATGAGAAAGGTAATGATCGTATTGTTGAAATTGATCTTCTTTGGCATGACGATCTCGTCCCCTGTCAGCAAATTTGGTGATCACCGCGTCATTAGTTTCATAAATTAAGGCATGCTCTTGCGCTGTACTTGACGTATAAAGTGGAACAATATCGCCGAAAAGTCCATATTCTTGGAGGTGCCAGTTATTGATATCAGCACCTTCACTGGTGCCTTTTGCAGTATCACCAATAAAAAAGTACAAGGGTTTACCCTGATAGGAAGCTTGTGTTGTGCCATCATTACGGTCAATTATTGTTAAATTTGGCACACCAGAAGCGACACCATCCGTCACTAAAAGAGGTGGCCAATTAACAGCACAACCGTCATTACAGCTGCTTCCCTGAGTGCCAATATCATTATCAAAGGTATATAAACTAAAACCTGGTTTTTCACTGTCTTTCCCGCCAACAAGAATATCGTTTTCAAAAGCGACTTCAATTAACTGTTCTATGGCTTCACAGCCGAAGAAGTCGACAAATGTACCTTCTGGTGTATCTGGGCAATTATCAAGGTTATTAAATATGCCGTCATTATCTGAATCAGAACAGCCTACTTCATTGATCACTGCATTTTCTGGTGTGTCCAAGCACAAGTCGAGCTCATTACTAATACCGTCAAAATCATCATCAAGAACCGCAGTCACTTGTAACCAGTTAATATTAAATGAGCCAGCGTTTACCATTAAACGTAAAGTGAAAGTGCCGCTTGTCGTTAAAAATGAATTAACAATATGGGTTTCAAAATTTTGCCATCCACCGGTGCTAGCAACATTATCACTGCCAATGGTATTGCCATTAATCGACAGCGTATAATTACCGCCACCTGACTCAGAGGCCACTCGAGTACTTATTGCATATGTTCCTTCGCTAAGGGTTACTGAGTATTCGAGCCATTCAGACGCTTGGGTATAACCAATATTGTACCCCCCGCCAACATCAGTAGTGACTTCAATATCAACTTCATCATTACGGTAGCTTGCACCACCTTCATTGTTAGGTGTCGTATCGAAGTAGGTAATATAATCTTCTGCTTGAACAAGCACTTCGACAACTTCTGCAACGATTTCACAACCGGAACCGTCAACCGTAGTATTTTCAGGTGTATCAGGACATGTATCATCGTCATCTATAACACCATCTTCATCAGTATCAATATCGACAATAACAACAATAATTTCGCAACCTGTCGCATCTACATTGGTATTTGCTAATGTATTAGGACAAGAGTCTACTTGATCGAAAATGCCATCATTATCACTGTCTAGATTTATAATTTCCTTTTCTGTTGGAGTTGAACTACCTCCACAACCCATCAACGTAGCCAGTAATAACAGTAAAAGTATTCTTTTTGGCGTACCAATTAAAATATTTGTAAGTGCAGTAAAATCTCGAGAATTCAATTTTGATTTGTTCATTATTTTATTTTTCTCTTAAAATATTCGATTGAGACAATCTTCAATCTGTCTAATGAATAATTTGCTTTAGAACGATGCCAAAAGATAATCTGCCATTCAGTATTTATATTAATAAATACTGAATGCGGTATTGGTGAATTATCTTCTTTTATTAAATTACATTAATGTCGACCATGTTATAAATAATGATGCTCAGACCTGAATGTTTTAGCATAATGATTAACCAATGAGCATAGAAAAACGGTCAAATGGGGGGTATAAAAAGTTGAAATGGATAGAAAAGGTAAACGAATATTATTAATAAGATTTAGGTTATTAATGACATAACCATTTATAGAGATTATCAAAGTTATAGCTGGCTATATTTACGCTCATTACTCTTTATTTTGTGTTTTAATAAAGGTAACGAGCGAATATATGAAGTCATTGTATACCCGCCTGATTATAAATATGGGTATACAACTACAAGTGCTTTACGCTGGAGTAGCGCCTTCAGTTCCCTCATCTAAAGCATTAATTTCAGTAGCCATTTTACCCCGACGTTGTTCAAGTTTATTACGAACATCGTTAGCCATTTTTTCAGTAATTGGGTAAGTAGCCACCATCCAAATGGCAAGTAAAGAACAAAGTACCGGCACAAGTACATCGGCTAAGCGCATGTAGAACAGGGTATCTGCAGATTGAGCTCCTCCTAACGCAACATCAAAGCCAGTTGCATGAAGTAAAAAACCACCCGCAGCCATCGCAGCGGCCAAGCCTAATTTAACAACCCACCAATAAATTGAGCCGAACATGCCTTCACGTCGCTCACCTGTTTCCAATTCGTCAAGATCGCATACATCAGCAACCATAGACCCCATCAAGGTGAACAAACCACCTAAACCAAAAGAGAAGAACATTGGTGGAATAATAACGAGCATTGGATTATCCGGTGTAAAACAAATCCATTTCAGCGCATAGCCAAAGATAGAAATCGCGATGGTAATGAAAAATGCATTTCGTTTACCCAGCCAGCTTGATAATTTAGTGACAATAAAAATGGCACAAGAAGTCGAAATAAATGACACCGTGCCAGCCCAACCAACATACTCCGCACCTAATGACTGATCGCCACCAAACACGTAATAAATTATCACATAACTTTGGAACGCGGAAACCATCATAAAGCCATTAAAGACTAAAAAGGTTGCACCACATAAACTAAGAAATGGCTTAAACTTAAGCGTAATTAAAAACCCCTTAAAGAAGTCAGCAGTAGAGCTCGCTAAGCTTCTTGGCTTTACCGGCGCAGCAGTTGGGGTAACTACAGTTTTTGAATTGGCGATGGGAGTAAAACGTTCAGTAAGAAATATTGCAGGTAAAATACCGACAATAATAGTAAATAATCCAATGATCACAGCCAACCAACTTGCACCTTCAATCATATCGCTAAAGAGCGATTCATTTTGCATAAACAATAAGAACCAAGGGGCAAATAACCAAGCAAATTGTCCCATAAAGTTCTGAACCGCCATGATACTGGTACGTTCATGATAATCTGGCGTTAATTCATAACCAAGAGCAACCCAAGGCGTAGCAAAAATAGTATAAGCGAGGTAAAATATGATAGATCCAATTAAAAAGAACCAAAAGTAAAACTCCTCACTCTGCCCTCTGGGTAGTTGCCATAACAAAGCAAAAGTTATGCCCGCAACAATAGCACCCCAGAATATATAGGGCCTACGTCTGCCCCACTTTGATCTAGTGTGATCGGAAATATAGCCCATTAATGGATCAGTAAATGCATCGACTAAACGAGGTAATGCGCCTAACAATCCCACTAGCGCAGGGTTCATCCCTAGTCCTAAATTAAGCACTATGGTCATGGTACCAATTGCCGCACCCAGTAAGTTATTTACGAACGCGCCGAAGCCATAGATAATTTTTCTTATCGTGGAAATTTTATCTTCAGGCGCTGTTTCATAGATTTCTTGCGTACTCATAAAGCGTTCTTCCGTTGAAAATGATGGTTGAATGAATCCTTTTAAACTGACTTTAAAACTCAGTAAAAGGTATTCAATCCTAATTAGGTCCATCTAACATTATATAAATGTAAAGCTTAAACAATATAAAAACGGTGAGTCGGTTGTTATAGGACGATGAAATGGTCACTATCAGCATTTAGGTTTATCTAAATCTTTTAGGTCCTTATTTCAACAATGACATTCTATTTCATTGAAAATCGTCAAAAAATCCAGATAAGCTCGAAATAAGTCCACTTTACCGTATTTAAGTTGAATCCGTGAACATTCGTAATAACCTAACAGAATAGATTGTTTTTATCGCACATTAGCGAGGTCAGTGACCTTTCGAATTCTAGTTATTATTTCATTTGAGAGACGTAATGCCGGCAAACATTTGCAAACAGCTTAATAACGTAAAAGGTCTAGATAAAACATCTTACGTAACCTCTTTATTATCTCAAATGACGTTAAAAGAAAAAATAGGCCAAATAAGCCAATTTCATAACGATGATATAAAATTAGATAGCTCAATAAAAATGGGTGATGTCGGTTCCGTCCTCAATGAAGTAAATAGAGATACAATTAATAAACTGCAACGCCTTGCAACACATGAAAGCAGATTAGGCATTCCCCTCTTAATGGGGCGCGATGTCATTCATGGATTTAATACCATATTCCCCATCCCACTTGGGCAAGCAGCTACTTGGTCAACTGAACTCGTCGAAACCTGCGCAAACATCGCTGCAATAGAATCTTCAAACAACGGAATAAATTGGACATTTGCTCCGATGATTGACATTAGCCGAGATCCTCGTTGGGGGCGTATTGCTGAAAGTTTAGGTGAAGATCCGTATTTGTGTTCAACATTAGGAGTGGCGATGGTAAAAGGTTTTCAAGGGGAAGAGCTTTCAGATAACACTTCAATAGCCGCTTGTGCAAAACATTTTGCGGGTTATGGAGCAAGTGAAAGCGGTCGTGATTACAATACGACTAACATTCCAGAAAATGAACTTAGAAATGTCTACTTACCACCTTTCAAAGCACTCGCTGACGCTGGAGTTTCCACATTTATGGCCTCCTTTAGCGATTTAAATGGCGTCCCAGTTACAGGTAACTCATGGTTGCTCAATGATATATTACGTGAAGAGTGGCAATTCAATGGAGCCGTAGTAAGTGACTGGGAATCGATACCACAATTAGTCACTCATGGATTTTGTGAGGATCAAAAATCGGCAGCATTCGAGGCTTGTAATGCAGGTATTGATATGGAAATGACAAGTGATGTTTATGCGAAAAATTTACCTCATCTGATCCAAGATAAAAAGGTAAATAGCGAACAAATTGATACTATGGTTCGTCGAATATTAACATTGAAATATGACCTCGGGCTTTTTAAATGCGCCTTTACAGACCCAACACTCTCTGTAGAACATTTAAATAGCCTTCATTTGTCCGCTGCGAAAGAAGCCGCAACTAAAAGTTGTGTTCTCCTGAAAAATAATAATCAAACATTACCATTGTCTACAACAAAAATATCCACAATGGCTGTCATAGGCCCTCTTGCTGATGATGGTTATGAGCAACTTGGCACTTGGGTATTTGATGCAAAAGTTAATCGTAGCATCACTTGCCTAAAGGCAATCAAAGACTATGTTACCGACTCAGTCGACGTTAAATATGTAAAAGGGTTAGAAACGTCACGAAGTAATAATCAAGATAGTTTTAACGATGCGAGGAAAATAGCCCTTTCGGCTGATGTCGCGGTAATGATTTTAGGTGAAGAAGCCATTTTATCGGGAGAAGCGCATTGTCGTTCTAATATAGATCTACCCGGTTGCCAAGAGCAATTAATAGACGCTATTTATAAAACAGGCACTCCGATAATACTGGTCATTATGGCGGGTAGGCCCATTACTTTAGAAAAAATCCTCCCTAAAGTTGATGCAGTTCTTTTTGCATGGCATCCAGGCAGTATGGCTGGGCCCGCAATTACAGAATTATTATTTGGAGAGGTATGCCCTTCAGGGAAACTACCGGTAACATTTCCAAGAAACGTTGGTCAAATTCCACTGTATTATAGTCATAAAAATACAGGCAAACCAGCTTCTGATGCGACATTTGTAGATATAAATGACATCGAAGTAAGGGCACCGCAAACCTCATTAGGTATGACTTGTACGCATTTAGATACTCACTTTTCTCCTTTGTTTCCTTTTGGTTTTGGCCTTTCTTATACGCGATTTGAGTATAAAAATATTAACGTAAATATGCATTCAATCTCGGTAGGAGAAAGCGTAGAGATCTCTGCCACTGTTTGCAATATTGGTCAGGTTGATGCAGAAGAAATTGTTCAGTTATATATCAGAGACTTAGTGGGCAGTGTGACTCGTCCAGTGAAAGAATTAAAAGGCTTCCAACGTATTTTTTTGCCTGCGGGACAAAGTGAAACGGTCATTTTTAACGTTCATACCGATGAACTTGCTTTCTACAATCGACAAATGAAACTTAAAACGGAACCTGGTCTATTTAACGTTTGGATAGGCGGTAGCTCTGATGCTGAATTAACAGCAGGGTTTGAAGTACTTTTAAAGCCAGCAAAGATTTAGCTTTAACAAAAATAGTAATTTTTCAAACAGGTGATACTTGGACTTATATCAACTTAACTCCTTTTTTATTTAACGTCACGGGATATGTATAAAAATGCATCCACAACTTAGTCAGCCAGCAATAATAATAAAAGTTAGTGAGCTGATGTCAAAAATGACATTAGCGCAGAAAATTGGACAAATGATCCAAGCTGAACGACAGAACTGCTCGCCTGATGATGTAAAAAAGTATCATTTAGGATCTGTATTAAGCGGAGCTGGTTCACTGCCAGAGAATAATGACCTTAACGGCTGGCTTAAAATTACTGATAGTTATTGGCATGCTTCCGTGTTTGAAGATGAACATCATTTATCGATACCATTACTTTATGGTGTTGATGCCATACATGGTCACAATAACCTTAAAGGGGCAACAATATTCCCTCACAATATCGGGTTAGGTGCTGCGAATGATCTTGATTTAGTCAAACGTATCGCTGATACAACAAGAAAAGAAGTCTTAGCCACAGGTGTAGATTGGGTTTTTGCGCCTAACCTCGCGGTTGCACAAAATAATCAATGGGGCCGTTATTATGAAAGCTACTCTGAATCTCCTGAAATTGTTAATAAATATGCAGGAGAGATCATAGATGGTTTACAAGGAAATATTGCTGGTGAAGGGGTAATAGCTTGCGTTAAACATTGGATCGGTGATGGCGCAACTTCACATGGCATAGATCAAGGCGATGCGAATATTTCTTTTGAAGAACTGAGTAACACTCACATTACTCCATATATAACCGCTATTGAATCCGGTGCGATGACCGTTATGGCGTCATTTAATAGCTGGAATGGTAATAAATGCCATGGTCATGAATATCTTTTAACGAACGTACTCAAAAAGCAATTAGGCTTTTCTGGCTTCATTATTTCTGACATGAATGGTATTGATTATCTCTGCGATGATTTTTACCTATCGGTTGCCCAAGGGGTAAATGCAGGTATAGATATGTTTATGTTACCGGAGAACTGGCAGCAATTTATTAAATATCTGCTCAACCATGTAGAACTTGGCACCGTTCCTATATCGAGAATAAATGATGCTGTAAGTCGAATATTATCGGTTAAATTAGCCAGTGGTTTATTTGATGCCCCCTGTCCAAGAGAAAGAGTTTGGGCAGAACATCGTAGTTTTGGCTCATCTGAACATAGAAATATTGCTCGAGAAGCCGTAAGGAAGTCACTTGTCTTGCTTAAGAATAAAAATAAAACACTGCCATTGAAAAGAAACCATCGTATTTTAGTTGCCGGCAAAAATGCTGATAATATTGGCCATCAATGCGGTGGATTCACCATCGACTGGCAAGGTGTATCAGGAAACGATGAATTTCAAGGGGCAACGTCTATTTGGCAAGGCATTGAAAAAGTTGCTCCTCATGCGATTTTAAATCGTAATAATGACCTTTCTGAAATATCAGCCAAAGATCATGACATTGCTGTGGTTGTGGTGGGTGAATTTCCATATGCTGAAGGGTTTGGTGATATTAGGAGCAGTGAAAATCTCATTATAGAAGCAGGGTCACAAATAAATGGCCAAATAAATATAACAGAGCCTTATGGGCATTCGTTAGAGTTGAAAGAATTGCACCCTGAAGATTATCAAACGATTAAAGAGCTTAGTGATAAAGGAATACCAGTTGTTGTTATTTTGATTTCAGGAAGAACACTCATCATAAATGCTGAACTGGAAAAATCAGCTGCTTTTATCGCCGCTTGGTTACCTGGTTCAGAAGGCCAAGGGGTAAGTGACATGCTGTTTGGTGACTTTGATTTTCAAGGGAGACTTTCTTTTACTTGGCCTAAAGCGTCCCATAAAGAAAAACAAAAAAGCACCATTAAACCACTCTTCCCCCTTGGTTTTGGTTTGCAATATAAAATAATGGATAAAGCTTAGTCGTGTGTAGCAACAATGGGGTGCACTAATGCTTTGGTAATTTTGCCATGCTGATATTTGATAAGAGGTTGGTTAATATAGCCAGTAAACTTAGCTAAATTCCAATGAGGTGGTAAAGCAGATTGTTGAGTTAAATTGGCAATAAATCCAGTAGATTTCACCGTTTTACGTTTCTTTTTATTACCTTTTTTGTTGTCGATTGTTTTGTCGTTGGAGTTATTAGCATCTTCCATGGCCAAATCATTGATAAAATTCTTCTCTCGACTCGCAGCAACAATACAAATTCTATTTTCAGCTGCACGTGAAAGTAAACTATATTCAACTTCACTTGCCTCTTGAATATCAAAGGGTACCAATAATAAATGTATGTTATTTGAAGCCGCAACTTTTACTATTTCAGGTATGTTAGCGTCATCTGCGGTTAACATAGCAACGTTAATGTTTCCTTGCTCTAAAGGCAATTCTAGAATAATTAAATCGTTACCTAATTCTGTCCACTGATATCTTTGGCAAAAGTGTAATTGCTGTTGTGTTGCAAATAAACCATGCTCGCTTATTAGCACCGCCTGATGGGCTCCTTCAATCACTAAACTTGTACACACGTATTGAAAGGGCCTCAATACCGCACTAATTTGTTTAATTAGTTGCTCACTCAAACAAGCGATATGGCCGAGTTGTTCTGCATTATTCAATATTGTTTTATCTGCTATAAAGAATAACTCAGGTAATTGAATAATATCACTGAGGTTGTTTTCAATATAAAAACAAACATCTTCAATGGCCTCTTCATTCGATTTGTAGGTTGCGAAAATGGCGACATTCGCAGTTTTTGGCACTTTACCATCATGGGTATTTTCCTGCCCATCTAGAGGTGCTTTTTTGATGGTTCGCTTCAATTCTTGATAAAGCTCAGGGCGTCGCTGGTTAAGCAATTCCGTGCCATCGGGGCGAAATTTATTGTCAGACTCTTTTCGGTTATCAATTAGATCAATATCGGCAAAAATAACACCTTCTTCATTATTCGCTATCTTTGCTAACACCTTGCCATTAGGAGACACTATTTGGCTGTGCCCTACGCCAACAAGCACCTTTTGAGAAGCATCGTTCTGCGATTCACTTGTTTGTGATGGAATAAACGCTTGTGGTACAAGTACTCCGACTTTATTTGCCGTAGCTAAAAATATTTTGTTTTCAAAGGCTCGAGCTGGATCGTGCAAATTACTTTGATCTAATGCAAATGTGTTTATAGAATTACACAATAATTGAGCATCATGTAAGGCTAAATCACGTGATGCCTCAAAGTTCATGCTATCACTTCCTGTCATCAACCCAACCTTTGCAAAAGAGGTTGATATAACCTCTGGCATTTTATGCGTGTTAATAAAGAAGTCATTTTCATGCCCTACTAACTTTTTCTTATCCTCTTGATGAATGAGTTCTCCAAGTGGTGAAAATAAACATGAGGTCACACTAATATTTGATTTAATTGAATCGTCTTGCTTCGTGTTTGAAAAGTTGCGTGAAAGATCTCGTCGTAACGTTACGTTGATGACAATGTAGCAGTCATGCTTTCTCGCCAACTCTGCAATACAGTGCAAAAAATTTCCATCTATCGATATTGCTTCATTCCACGCTTGATCATGGTCAACGTAACAGGGTTTTGCAGAACAAAATAGCGTATTACAATACTCAGGAAGAACGATGAGAGATGGCTGACAAACTGCGGCCTTATTTATCATACGGATACAGGTAGCTAGGTTTTCTTGAGAATTTGAGGAAGTGGCAAACTGGGAAACGGCGACTCGCATGATGTTTATTTTCCATGTAACTAATGATTATTTAGATAGAGTAATGTGAGCATTACGTTTATCGGTGGGATATTACATGAAAGCCATGATTGACGCTATTTTTGTGCATATTATCAGTTTAAACAAAGTGTTATTTGAATTCATTTAATCATTACAATATCTTGCAAGATATTGTTATTATACTAAAATTTATTGCATCCATATCAAAGAGTTCATCTATGAAAAATAACATTTTAACCTTAGCCATATTAGCGGTTCCTTTATTTTATTCAAATGACTCAGCCGCAGAAAGTGTTGTCAGTGCTGACCACGATATAAAAATAAGTAATAAAGCAGGACTTGCGGTTAATAGCGGTGATTTTTATTTTAGAGTCAATGGCCGATTGATGATTGATTTTGCCACATGGGACGATGCTGCATTCTCAGGCGTAAATGGAGAGAGTGGCTCAGGCAGTGAAATTCGTCGCGCTAGAATTTATCTTAAAGGTAAATACAAAGACTGGCAATATCGATTTCAAACAGACTTCGCCGAGAATAAATCGGTTAATAAAAGCTCTTATATTAAATATTCTGGCTTTAACCAATTTGATATTTTTATCGGTAAACACTCCGAACCTTTTGGCTTTGAGAATTCAAGCAGTTCAAAATATATATCTCCGATAGAACGAAGTGCAAGCACTTCAAATTTTGCAGGTGATCGAGAATTAGGTGTTAGCATCGCCGGAAAAGGAAATACCTATGGTTACCACATCGGCGTATACGATATAGACTCGAATGCAACTGATAATAATTATTCTGTTACCGGACGCGCAACTTTCGCGCCTATAAACAATAACGGGCAAGTATTACACTTAGGTGCAAGTTTCAGCCTGCGTCAACTCGATGAAAATAGCACTTTTGAGATAAAAAATAGAGCAGGAGTCCATTCTACTTCTGTAAAAAGTATAATATCTGATGAGTTTTACGCTAAAGATAATAGTGTCTATGATCTTGAATTATCTTATACATATGACCAATGGAATATTGTTGGAGAATATGTTTCAGCTGATTTAACTGGGGTAACTGCTGCCGATGACCGTGAATATTCAAATTACTATATTCAAACAGGGGTATTTTTAACCAATGATCAACGTCTATACAATGTAGCTTCAGGTACTTTTGGTGGCGTTAAGCCATCATCAGAGAATGGTGCATGGGAAATTTTTACGCGTTTTGAAAGTATTGATCTAAGTGATCAATATATAGGTTCTAATGCTGAGATTTTAACTTTGGGTATCAATTGGTTTTCAACTAAATATACGCGACTATCGCTTAACTATGTGTCTACAGATATTAATTATGCCGACTTAACAAATGCTAGCGCCGAAATTGATGGCTCTGCAATCAACATGAGAGCTCAATTCCATTGGTAAAAATGGTTAGAGGTTCGCGTACTTTGATGCTATTTCATCAAATTCGGTTTCTCTGATTATTTCTATTGCATCCCATATCTGTTGAGCTATTTCAGGATTTTTTTCGACAAAATCGTGAGATAGCATCAGATAATATGCCTTGGTAATATATGCTGGGCGTAGTTTTTCTATATTCTCAAATGATTTAGGATTTGATTTAATAATACTGTCGGCAGTTACGTCGTGTAGTGCCGCTAAATCAACTCTGCGCAATGCCAACCTCTCTAAATTACTTTTTGTGCCATAGGACACATCAACATCAAAACCTTTTTTTCGTAGGTCTCCAACAACAGAATAACCAAAGGGTGCACCTATAGTTCTACTTTCAGCATTATTTATGATTTTTCCATCCCACTCTACATTTGTACCTTTCAATTTATAAAAGGAGTAAGTAAGAAACGTTATTCGTTTAGATATGTCAGCAGGACCCTCCCGTTCATTATCGAGTGTTGGGTAACGTCCAAAATTTAATCTTTCTTGTTTATAACTGGCATTAAATGCACCACTGATAATGTTACTTTTTAGTGTATGTAAACAACGTGTCCATGGGCAACGGATCAACTTAATTTCCAAACCATCAATCATTTCATCTAGTTTTTTCATGATATCGACAGAAATACCCGGATTCTCATCAGGTACTAATAATGAATTCCCCATGTAATATGGAGGTTGTTCTTTGTCTTCATAGGCAAAGGTTATTTCTACAGCAACAGTGAAAAAACTCACATTTAGGCACATTATTATGCAAAAACGAAACATCTTTATCATCATCTATACTTCCCTTTATTAATAATGTCTATTTATCATCAGCGTTGGCAGATAGATTAAAACCTTGCCATATTTTCTTTTGAAACGCCCTATCATCTCAAAAACACTTTTTGATCTTAGCTGTAATATACTATAGTTCTCTATTTTAAATAGGAAGGTTTTGGTAAGTAGATGTTTACGATACACCCGCCTTGTGTTCTATTTTCTATAGTAATAGAACCTTGATGTTTATCGAGAATTTGTTGACATAAAACCAATCCGATACCAGACCCCTCTGGTTTTGTGGAATAAAAAGGGACAAACAAATTCGCTGGATTTTTTATTCCTGCACCTTGGTCAGTAATATTCAGCCATTGCGAGTGTTGGTCTTCTCCCCATGACAAGCCGACTGGCGCTCCAGCTTCTAATGCATTTTTCAGTAAATTAATAATAACTTGTTCGAACATGCTTTGATCTGCATACAACGCCATTAATTGGTCACTATTATCATCAATAACAATATCCGTTTTGTTCGCGGGTATTATCGGGATATGGGCAAGTAATTGCGCCATACTAAACAACTGCTTATTAGGCTCTGGTAATTTAGCTACTTTGGCATAACGTTTAATAAAGTCAGTTAAATTATTTGCTCTTTCACCAATAACCGACAAGCCTTCGCTGATATCTTCTTGCCAGTCATCCGCTAAAGGTTGACGATTAACAAGCTTATTTAAGGTTTGGCTCATAGAGCTGATAGGATAAAGTGAATTATTAACTTCATGGCTGATCACCTTGATTAAATTCTTCCATGCCTTTAATTCTTCATCTCGCAAAACCGTTTTTAAATCGGTAATAAAAAGTAATTTCCCTTGAATGCCTTTATCACGATAACTGTCTAAACGTATTTGCCAACGACCACTTCCGCCAGGAAAAGTATGTTCAAGAAGTTGAGTTTGTTCGTCGGTAAAGAATGCAGTTAACCCCAACATGTCTGCCGACTGCCCGAGCAGTTGTAAAAAATCACATGAATACAATCGTCCAGCGGCTGGGTTTGCCAATTTAATTTTATTATTGGTATCAAAGGCGAATATGGCGACATTGATATGAGCAATGGTTTTATCAAGTAACCGGTAAGCTTCTTCTGAAGCTATTCTTTGCTCACTAAGACTACTTGATAATAAGTTAATTTGTCCTGTGAGTTCTGCTAATGGATCTTCTAACGAACGTTGTTTACCTCTAAGTGTAAAATCGCCGCCCCGAACGGCTTCGACTAAATTAGATAACGTTTGGAATTGAAATTTCAGCTGCTTTTTTATCAACCAAGCAAAGCCAAACACATTTAAGGACAATAACGTTGTTAATAATGTTTTCGCATACGACGAATAGTCTATGTTCCACAAAAATATCATGGCACAGAAATAAGAAGGAAGTGCTGCTGCGAGTACCAGAGAAAATACTTTTTGAGAAAAGTTTGTTTGACCGATTGCCATATTACCTCATTTCACTAAAAACCAAACTTTTCTAATCGACGATAAAAAGCACTTTTACTATAACCTAATGCTTTGGAAGCTTCTTTAGCATTGCCATGAAATCGCTTCATTACAAGCCCAATTAGTTTTCCTTCAGCTTGTTCCATGGATAAATGTGCCCAATCGTCATCTGAAGTTGAACTTTGTGAAACCTTATCCTGAGTACTTGTCTCATTATTTTTATCGGTATTGCTAGTGGATTTGATCAATAAATCATCTGCTTGTAAGCTAGTTGATGTTGTCATCAAAACAGCACGTTCTATTAAATGGTCTAACTCACGAATATTACCTGGCCATTGATACGCTAATAACTTGTCCATTGCGGCAACTGATATTTCATTGATATCACGCTGGTATTTTTGACTGTGTTTTTGTAAAAAATTATTTGCTAGCAGAGGAATATCAGCTAATCGGTGACGTAGTGATGGAATATTTATTTCAATACTATTAAGGCGAAACAGTAAATCTTGTCGAAAGGCTTTCTCACTGACCATTTCGTCTAAATTAGCATTCGTTGCACTAATAATACGTACTGACGCTTTTTGACTTTTACTACTACCCAGCTTTTCATATTCACCACTTTCTAAGACCCTGAGAAGTTTAGCTTGTTGGCTGAGTGGAATATTTGCTATTTCATCCATAAATAAACTGCCTTGGTCTGCTAATTCGAAGCGACCAATTCGATTCGTTTTTGCGTCGGTAAAGCTACCTTTTACATGCCCAAATAATTCCGATTCAAAAATGGCTTCGTTAATCGCTCCCATATTAACCGTAATAAAACTATGAGTGTCACGCGCAGAGCTTTGATGAATAATATTCGCTAGTTGACTCTTTCCGGTGCCATTTTCTCCGGTTATTAAAATATTAATGTCGGTAGCTGCAACATTGTTAACCACATTCATCACTTGCTTCATGGCTTCTGATTGGCAAATCCAATGTTTTGGTTGAGTACTTGTTCTGAGAAGTTCATTTTCTGTGGCGAGTCTTTGACTACGTTGTTGACTATCTCGTAGTGCCAATAGATTTTTGAGAATATTAAAGAGTCTATTGTTGTCACAAGGTTTTTCAATGAAGTCATTCGCCCCCCTTCGCATTGCATCTACTGCAATGTCAATAGTGCCCCAACCTGTCATAGCAACAATGGGGATCAAAGGATCTATTTCACGAATGTCAGTGATTAACGTGAGCCCTTCATTACCAGACGTAGTGTCTTGCTGATAGTTTAAATCCATTAAAATAAGATCAAAACTCTCTTCTTTTAACGCAATTAATACTTCATTGGGTGTTGTAACCGCGGTAGAGGTAAATCCTTCAATTTTTAATTGCAATTTTAATGCTGCTAAAACATTGATGTCGTCATCAGCAAGTAAAACTTTATAAGTCATTCTTATTACTCTTTTGTATTTTAAACATCGCTGCTTTTTGCCATCCATGGCACCGCTGCATACCGTTGATGTACAGGATGTAGGAATGCCTCGTATGGCATGGATGCCAGAGAGAGGCCATCCTGTACATAAAGTTAATAGCAACAGTTTGTTGCCATTAACTTTTTATCACTCTACTTTAAAAGCTATTATTCGTAACGTAAAGCACTATTAGGCTCTAATTTAAGTACTCTAAATGCAGGGATTAATGTCGCAGCAACAAAAGTGAGCGAAATAGTCAACAATACCGTTGTAGCAACCATTAGATAATATCCCGATAAAGTAAGCAGCACTCCAGACAACATATTTACAGCGAAATAGCCAAGCGCAGCACCAACACTAATGCCCGAAACTAGCATGGTTAATCCTTGTTTTAATAGCAATTGATAAATATCTTTATCAATTGCACCTAGTGCACGACGAACGCCAAACTCTTGAGTACGTTGGGTGACACTACGACTCATCAGGCCATAAATACCTGCTGCGGCTAGAACCAAGGCTAAAACACCAAAAATAATAAAGATTTTACCAACAAATACCATAGCTCCTACTCTACGCTCAAGTCTATCACTTAACGAAAACACATGATAAAGCGGAATATTACTATCAACTTTAGCTGCAGTATCGACCAGTGTTTTTTGTAATTGATAAGGATCTAATGCCGTTTTAATCGCCACATATTGATATTGATACGCTAGTTGACTGTTCGGCACATAAATAGCAGCTCTAAACTGTTCATCACCAAAAGGTTGAGCGTGAATTAAATGCTTGCTTACCCCGACTATAGTACGCCATTCACTCTCTGGATTACTGGGGTTTGTTCTAATACGTTTACCAATAGCACTGGAATTTGGCCAAAATTGTTTCGCAAAATTAGCGCCAACAATAACCACCGGTAAACTATTAATTGTGTCACTATCATTAAACGAACGGCCCTCCAATATAGGCACACCTAGAAACTCAAAATAGTTTTTTGAAATCGTCATAAAATAAGAACGAGGATACTGCTTATCTTGATTAGCCATATCTTCAATTTGAATAGACTGTCGGCCAGAAGAACGCCCTGGTAATGCACTCGCAGTGGTGGCATCTTCGATACCTGGTTCTTTTTTTAGCGATTGGATTAACCGTTGATGATACAAATTACGATCTAATGTCATTTTATAATCATCCGTATTTAGCGTAAGACGGGCGGTTAACATTCCTTTCGGTTTAAAGCCATAATCAGCATTAATAGCGTCATTCACGCCAAAAATCATCACCCCTGCAAGAATTAATAAGGCACACGATAAGAAAATTTCAGACGAGACTAACACTTTAGTTAATTTCGCTGAGCTTTTGCTTTGTGCACCACGAGTACCATCACGAAGCGTGCTATTAATATCAGTATTCGAAGCTTTAATCGCTGGAAATAATCCAGTAAGCAATGCGGTAAAAAATATGATAAAACCCGCTATGCTTAATTCTTCAGTCCCTAGCGCGAATGTCCACCATGAAACGCCACCACCAAAGGTTTGAAATAATGGCCGAGTAATATCTAAGCCCCAACCTGCGAGGATAATGCCAAAAAAACCACCAATAAAACAAATGATCAATGTTTCAAAAAGCATCTGACGAATAATTCTACTTCTTGGTGCGCCTAAGGCACTTCGTATGGCCACTTCTTTACTACGCTCCATTGCTCGAGCTAGCATTAAGTTTCCAACATTAGCGATGACTAACGCCATAATAAAAACGGTTGCCCCAGTAAGTAAGTAAACAATCATCATTGAATTATCCATGACCATCTGTACTAAGGTGCGGCTATGAACAGTGACATTAGTATTACTTTCTGGATATTTTTCAGTTAACTCTTTTGAGTAAGTCATTAATTCTTGCTGAGCCCTTGCTAACGTTACACCAGGTTTTAAAAGCGCTGCAATCGAAACCTGCCAACCATCTTGACCTGCTTTTTGATTCTCAGCTACTTTTATAGGTACCCAAATAGACTCATTCATCGGGTAAGCAAAACCTTCATTCATCACCCCTATTACCGTGTGTATTTTGCCATTGACTTGCACGGTTTTTCCAATAACCTCAGGGCTTTCATTATAATATTCCTGCCATACTTGATAGCTGATGATGACAACATCAGAGTGGTCAGGACTTCTTTCAGTATCTACAAATGCCTTTTTCACATCACTGTCAATAAATGTTCTGCCTAAATGGGCTTGCCCGCCAAATACAGAGAATGCTTTAGGTTCAATAAAAGCGCCGTCGTAACGTTGAGCTTCTTTACCATTTGATAGACTCAAGCTAATGGATATATAAGCACTAAATTCCTCAAAACTTTGTTGGCGCTGCTTCATGTAATCATAATCGTGAGCATAAACATTGCCCTGATTTTCCATGCCATCAACGACAGCATCTATCATGACTAAACGTTCATAGTGAGGAATATCTAATTGCTTATATGCCAGCATATTAATGATGGAAAACATATAGATAGACAAGCCTAACCCTATTGCCAATACGACAATAGTAATGCCGGTAAAACTTGGCGTTTTTAATAATAAACGCCATGCATATTTGATATCTCTAAACATAATGAAATCTCTACGGTTAATTCTTAAGTTAAATGCTTATGTTAAGTAACTAGGCTGCTTGATGTGATAAGTTGGTATCTTCAACAACTCGACCATCAAATAAACTGATGCGTCTTGAGGCAGAATCTGCGCAATGTTGGTCGTGGGTTACCATGCAAATGGTCGCCCCTTCTTTATGTAAATCATGCAACAAATCCATGACCATTTGGGCGTTTTTAGAGTCTAAATTTCCGGTAGGTTCATCGGCGAGTAAAATTGATGGCGAGCCAGCTAATGCTCGAGCAATGGCTACTCGTTGCTGCTGACCGCCTGATAGTTGTGAAGGAAAGTGTTTGTTTCTATGTCCCATATCGACTTTAGCTAAAGCATCATTGACTCGTTTTTTAATTTCATCAGCCGTTAAATCATTTCGATAGGTCAGTGGTAGTTCAACATTTTCATAAACATCGAGATCAGAGATCAAGTTGAACGATTGAAAAATAAAACCGATCTCTTTGTTTCTAATTTTTGCTCGCTCATTTTTTGTTAAGTTACTCACATCGTTACCATTGAGCACAAACTGTCCTTGTGAAGTCGTATCTAATAATCCCAACAATGAAAGCAACGTTGACTTTCCGCAACCTGAAGGGCCGGTAATAGATAAAAACTCGCCTTTGCTGATCGTTAGTTCAATACCGGATAACGCTAGTGTTTCTACTTCATCGGTTAAAAATGTTTTGTCAATATTCTTTAATTCAATAATGCTATTCATAACAATTCCTTTTCTATCTAGGTGGTCTTTATGTAGACGATTTGTTGGTAGATTGTTCTTTCGTAAAATTTATTAATTGATCATGTTAAAAGATCTTTTTTAAGCTAGTTCAATAGAACCGTATTATGAGTTTGCCAATTGCTCGTGTCTGACAACACTATTTCATCACCTGCATGTAAACCTGAAATAATTTGTATTTGGCTCACTGAGCCCAGCCCTAGTTGCACAGTAACTTTTCGAGCATAGCCCTCTTTGTCTAAGCGATATAAGCTGCTGCTAGCATTGGAACGAACAAAAGCAGGACGTTGAACATATAAAGTATTTTCAAGCTCTGATACATTGATTTTCCCAGTAATACTGAGTTCTGGACGTGCGTTCTTCGGTAAAGTTTCTAGTATTCTTATATCGACTTGTACATTGCCATTATTCACATTCGGATCAATACGGATAACTTCACCTGAAACTGTGCCATTTCTAGTATCTATAACGGCGGTTTGGCCTAAAGCGACTTCACCAATGTCTAGTTCTGAAAGTTGAAGTTCAGCAAACAAGCTTTTTGGGTCCGCTATTTTTGCTACCAAACCTCCGATTGCAATTCGCTGTCCCGGCTTAAGATCAGATTCTTGAATAATGCCATTCATAGGCGCTGCAATATTTAATGCAACAACTCTATCTTCTGCTCGTTGTAATACTTTAGATAATTTATTGAGTTCAGCATTTTTAGCTTTAACTTTAGCTTTCATCGTTAATGAAAATTTTTCAGAAAGTTGCTGTTCTATTTGCCAAGTTCGCTTTAGCTGAGAAACATTCATTTGTGTTTTTTTGAAGTTTATTTCTGAAACCACTCCCGTATCGTTTTTAATTAACTGAGTTTCTGCGGTTAATTGCAAATTAGCAGATTCATAAGCAAACTGGGCATGAAGCACTTGTGCTTTTTGTTGTAATAAACTTGATTCCAATTCAGCATTCAAGGCTTCAAATTGAGCTAAAAAAGCTTCGTAATCCCAACGAGTTTCTTCTGCTTGTTGCTCAAGTTCAGGGTTAGATAACACTGCAATAATATCCCCCTTTGCGACTTGAGTTCCTGCTTTGATAACGACTTGCTCTACTCGACCTGATACTCTAGCCGCTAGCCATTGAATCTTTTCAGGTACTAACGTGCCATTTCCACTGACGCTGATGGTTAAAGGCCCTTGCAATACTGTCGAATACATCAAATGTTCTGCATTTACCTGCATATCAGCTGAAGTGAATTTTTGACTGATCATATAAAATGCAAAAAATAATGCCAAACCAAACACAGTAATTAA
>Ga0209292_1002680_pt1 | contig 20217 bp, 18 predicted proteins | sample GOMGulsemesocosm_2_FD_184634 | JGI IMG/M metagenome (GOLD analysis project Ga0209292, IMG submission 184634) | Methane-oxidizing microbial communities from mesocosms in the Gulf of Mexico - GOM9C Gulf of Mexico (SPAdes) (version 2) | ecosystem: Environmental > Aquatic > Marine > Cold seeps... | reverse complement strand
ATTGAAGCTACTGTCTTGTTTAGCGCTATCTCTTTCAATAGCACTTTCTTTTGCATAGCCTAATGGGCTAAAGGCCAATACAGAAAATACCAGCAAGCTAATGGAGAGGAGCCAGCTGAAGCTGAGTGCTTGTTTACGTCTGATATTATTTTTTTGAATGGCCATGTCAGAGAACAAAGTGTTTTTACAAAAGGTAACGTATGTTACCACGGTGTAAATGCTACTTGCGCTTAGCCATTCAACTTTATTGTTTAAAAAGTGTAAGTAAGATTAAACAACGTAAAGAAAACCTCTAAACGGCTACTTTATAATTTATGTTAAAGGGTTAATAGGGGAGACTTCTTGCCATAAGTTGGGTGCTTTGTTTGATAAAGCATAATTTTTTTTAGCTGTAGGTTTACTTAGGTAACTTAAATGTTCAGGTTTATGAATATAATACCCTTGAGCATAATCCACTCCTATTTCTTTTAATTTCTCTAATATATCCTTATTTTCAACGAACTCTGCGATGGTTTTTAATCCCATAGTATGGCCTACCTCGTTAATAGACTTCACCATAGCGTAAGAAGTTGAATCGTCGACTATTTCTTTAACAAACGAGCCATCAATTTTTAAGTAATCTACAGTTAAGTTTTTAAGATATGAAAAAGATGATAATCCTGAACCAAAATCATCAAGTGAGAATTGAAAGCCCAAGGCCTTTAAGCTTTTAATCAATAAAAGGCATTTATCTATATTTTGAATAGCTGCGGTTTCTGTAATTTCAAAGGTGATACGTGTAGCATCAATATCATGGATTTTCTGTAACGATTCAATATATTGCGCTAAGGTTGGATCACATGTAGATAAACCTGAGAGGTTGATAGAATAGTTAGTCTGTTTGTCAATATTCGAAAAAGCACATTCGATAACCCAACGATCAATTTGAGGCATAAGATCATACCGCTCTGCTGCAGGAATAAATGCATTAGGGGAGGTAAAACTGCCATCTTCATTTTTTAGTCGTATCAATATTTCATAATGCGTTGTTGGCGTAGTTTGATTAATCTCTGAAATTTCTTGAACAAAGAGGCTAAATTGGTTGTCTTTAAGTGCTTTGGTTATTTTGGGTAACCAAGCGACTTGCTGTTTGTGTTGGTTATATTCCCCGGTCTCCAATGAGGCAACATGGATTTGATTACGTCCCTGATTTTTAGCTATTTGGCAGGCATTGTCGGCAGAATTAATAATGTGGCTCAATTTATTATTCTGTTGATTAATAATTGATATTCCTGCGGAAATACCTACTTTAATCGAATGGCCTTCAAAAATAAAAGCCATCTCATCAACGGCTTTTCTGATCGCTTCTGCTATTTGTTCTGCCATATTTAAAGGGCAATCGGCTAATAATACTGCAAATTCATCGCCACCAATCCTTGCGACTATATCTCTATTCCTAACATTACTTAACAGGATAATAGCAACTCGCTTTAATAACTCATCTCCTGCGGCATGACCTGCAATATCATTAACAGGCTTGAATCTATCTAAATCTATAAATAAAACAGCACCCGGTAAGTTATGATCCACAGCTTTATGGATGTAGGTTTCGACACAGTCTTCAAAATCTTTTCTGTTACCTAAATTAGTCAGGCTGTCATGGGATGCTTGATAACGTAATTGCTTTTCAAGTTTTACCTGTTTCGTTACGTCTTCGATAATGATTAATGAACCATTAAAGAGCTCACGAATACGAATATTCACTATGTTAAGGTTAATAGGAATATCGAAAACATCAGCTTCAAATTTATCACCGGACTTAACCAATGCTTGAAATTTTTTTAACATTGTTGATGTGTTAACAAAAGTATCATTATAGCTCGCGTCAATTAGATCTTCAGGGTTACTGTTTTCAAAGCCGAGTAATTTTATTGCTTCAGCATTAATAATGCCTACTTCATGATTAACCGAAAAAGTAATGATACCAAAGGGAGCGTTGCCAATGATTCCTGTTAGGTATTTTCTAAGGTGAGTTGTTTCTACTAATTCATTCATATGACTTTATCACTATGATAGTCGCATCATCATCGGCACGCGCATGGTTATCAAAAATGTGTTCGGCATGTTTTTGTGAGCAAAGGGCCAAAGTGTCTATTTGAGGGCTCGCAACTCGATCAATACCATTGGAATGTAATGCAAAGCAAAATGGGGAAGACAGTTTAATATTAGTAATTTGTAAGTTAGAGGGAAGCTTGGCCCCAACACCGCCAGATTGTTGTTGAATCGAATTAGATGTTGGCAATAAAGCAGTGATTGAAATATTACCAACGATAAGAGCTTCTGCGCTGTTTGGTGTTATCCGTAACAGTCCCATGTCCATACCCCTTGTATAGTTATCTCCTTTTAACAGCCTCTGACAGCCGATAATTAACTCTTTTAAAGGTAGTGCATAATATTCGTTAATAAAAGTATCGATTAATAATAAAGCGGCTTGTACGTTAGTTTTAGTTTCGTAACTATCAAACAAAGCAACTAAAACGCATTCCCCTTGGTAGGTCTTAATACAGAAATTATCTCTTTTATAGTATTCCCCCACTTTAGGAAAAGAAACGCTACCAATATCTATGACTTCTCTGGGGATTGGTAAATAACTAGTTAAGGTGATGGCTGTTCCCATTGAGCTAGTCTTAATAACCATTTCATCAACCGTTCGTTTAGCTGCTGCTAGTCCTAACCCTAAGCTATTATGAGAGCTGTAACCTGAGATCATTGCTTGCTCGATATTTTGAATACCAGGTCCAGTATCTTCAACGAGTATGCTTAATCCTTTTTTATTAACTGTTTTATATACATGGACCTTAGCGCCATTTGCATAACGAACAGCATTTATAGTAATTTCTGAGACAGCTAAAGAGATAAGGCTAGATTGAAACGAATCAAACCCTAGGTTGATAGATGCCTGTTTAACTTGTGCGGAGAATGAATACGCTTGCTCCTCTGTTGATAAAAACAAGGAGAGGAGAATAACCTCGTCATGTTTTGATAACGAAGTTGTGTTTTTACTCATAGTTATTGGTCAGATTAAATGTCAACTATCTTTTGATTGGATAACTCTAAACTTTTAATCAGTGCTGACTTTAAGTCTCGACAAGTAATATAATTACCTAAATCTACGCCGGCTGAAATCATTGTTTTGGCTAGCTCTGCTGAAATACCGCAAAAAATGGGAGTCACACCGACCAAGCGTAAAACATCCCCTAACTTCACTAAATGTCCTGCAACAGATGAGTCAATAGCTTCAACATTGCCTAAATCAACAATAACTAAACTGATCTGTCTCGCATTCGCTAAGTTAGTAACTTTATCTATAATGATGGCCATTCGAGATGAATCTAGAGAGCCAAAAAGGCCTGAGTAAATACAAGTGTCGGTAATTTCGGTTGCAACCATAGGGACTTCACCACCGATTTGCTTTCGGCTCAGCGCTACTTTTTGAGGTGCCATATAAACTTTCCTTGTTGTGTGACTAAGGGGTTACCATAGAGTAATAAATATACATTAACAAGGGCATACTGATTTGTTTTTAAAGTAAATTAGTTAGGGTATAGCTGGGCACTAAGTAAATTAGCAAAAGTATGCATATATTATCACTTGGTAACGTTACTTTTGTTTAGCAGTACTTTTTCAATTATTTATTAGCTCATATACAGTTAAAGGGATTGAGAAATAGACCTGTTACCATTTTAATTCCCATCAAATTGAGTGCTTTGAATGGCAACAGGCATTGCTGTTAAAAGGTCATCTTCAAACCAACATAGGGGAATATTCCAATATCTTCTTCACCTGAGATATTATATTCAGTCAAAGTATCACCATCTTCTGGTTCATAGTAATAGCCTGACACATTCTTTTGGGCCATGGCATTAATAACAGCCCAAGTCCACTTAGCATCGTATCCCCAGTAAGTCGTTTTGTAATTAGCTTCCAAGTCTAGACGATGATAAACGGGTAAGGTTTTGGCATTTAACTCGCCATACTCGGGTAAAAAATTGTCTTCATAATCAGGGTTTTCACGTAAACCCACAATCGGTGTATATTTGGCGCCACTACGTAAGGTGAATCGCAAGCCAAAATCCCAACGTTCGTTTAGTTCATAATTGACAACAACATTGGCTACCAAAGGTGTATCAAGGTAGTAATCAGCTGTGGTGTTAGTAAGGTCATCAGTTCGTTGGCTTTGTGACCAACTTAAGGATGCCCAGCCAAACCAACCACTTTCACGTTCTCGTCTGACCAACCATTCAATACCTTGTGCATCACCTGAGGTATCATCGGTATAGTTGGACTCCCAATCAGTCTCTGGAGTGTGTTCATCAATTGAGCGAGGTAATTCAGTTAATTCTTTATGGTAAATATCAACAGAAGTAAACCATAAGCCATTTAAATCATAATCAAACCCTAAAGAATAATGTGTGGCTTGTGGTGACTTTATTTGAGGGTTACCAAGCTTTTTTAAGGCAGTATCAATATCAGGGAAGCGGCTGTAAGTACCTGCTTTAGCTTTAACGGTTAAATTATCAGTAGCAAGCCAATTAAGGGCAACCCTTGGATGGATAAAATCCTGCTCAGTATAGTCATTACGCTCAGCTCTTAAGCCAAGTGTTAATTGCCAGTTTTCACTCATTTGCCAAATGTCATGAATATAAATGGCGATATCTTCATCTACTAAATTAGCGACATCTTGAATACGGTCGCCTTTATTTTCATTACAGTCAGCATCGTTTTCAGTGCAGTAATAAGGAATAACATCAAAACTATAGTCAACATCATGTTTACTGTAATCAAGGCCAAAACCTAATTTATGATCTTCAAGCCAAGTAATTTGTGATGAAAATCGCACGTTGTAAATTTCTTCATCAATCTCAATGAACTGTCCTTGACCATACATTTGACTAGTATTGTTAACCGTATGACCCGCGACTAACTGCATTATTTTTTGTTCGTCACCGTAGTATTGCCAAGACAAGTTTTGACTATCAAACTTGGTGGTGATTTTAAAGTCACCTATGCTATCAGGGTCAAGTTTACCCGCCTCAGAGTTTTCTGAAATATTAATGCCACCGGTATCACTTGCACCAGAAGCACTAAACGTTAATTTATGAGCATCACCGATTAGCCATTGGTACTTTGCTTGGTAATCTTCACTAACAGGCGCTTTAAATACTGTGTAGCCGTCTTCTTCTGTGCCCTCTGGTAAGAATAAGTGGATCTGACTTCGACGATAAGAGATATAAAAAGCCTGCTCTTCAAAGGTTTCACCTTCAATCATAAAGCCACTTTTAAGCATGCTCAAATCGATGGTGGTTTCGATGTCTTGTTGGCGGGGATCTCGCAGCTGTATATCAAAAACGCCGCCGGTAGCATTGCCATATTCACTGCCAAAAGCTGCTGGATGCAAGCTAAAGTCTTGAATAAGGTTTTCATTAAAAATACTGTCGCCAAATAAATGGAAAATATAACCAACCGGCATATCATCAATATAAAAAGCGTTGTCATCTGGAGAAGAACCGCGCACCGCTGGTGAGCCAGTATCACCACCAGCATAAACAATCCCTGGTAAACTATACACAGCACTAAGTGGATCATTACCTATACCAGCAACACTCATTAATTGCTCGGTTTGTTCGGTCATTTCACTGTTCGCTTGATTACGTTTTGAGGTAACTTCGATTACCTCAATTTTTTCGTTATCTTTTTCAGGTGCGGTTTCAGCAGCTATTACGGGTAGTGCAAAGCTAAGCAAGAAAAGTGACCTTGCCATGTATGCGGTTGATGTTAGTGTCATGTGTGGGCTATCCCTGTCTTTTTCAATATATTCGGTATGGGAAGATTTTGTCGTACGTTGGTGTATAAATCAGTAACCTAAGTGTCGAAAAACTGTCAGCTAACTGTAAGAAAGTGTCAGCTCGTTTATCCAAGCCACCTAATAGGCTCGTTTCCTACACTTTGGGTGCCTTGGGTATGATTTTATTGTTCTAGCTCATCTTGACGCTTGTAATGGATTGACTTGTGAAAGCTTTCCACTACTATTTCAGCATATAACATAGCCAGCAGAAAACTCAGGTCAATATTTATGTCAGCTTCTAATAATAAATCCACACAAAAACTTAGCTCAACTAAGGCACAATTTAATTGGCAAGATCCTTTATTACTAGAGTCGCTACTTTCAGAAGAAGAGCGTCTCGTTCGTGATAGTGCCCACCAGTATTGCCAAGAAAAATTGATGCCACGGATTTTATTGGCTAATCGCCACGAAACTTTTGATGTAGAAATTATGAAAGAGTTTGGCGCTATGGGATTACTTGGCGCGACCATTGAGGAGAAATACGGTTGTGCCGGTGTTAATTATGTTACCTATGGTTTAATTGCTCGTGAAGTCGAACGAGTTGATAGTGGCTACCGTAGTGCCATGAGTGTGCAATCATCATTAGTTATGCATCCTATTCATGTTTATGGTAGTGAGGCACAGAAAATGAAATATTTGCCAAAACTTGCTAGTGGTGAGTATATTGGCTGTTTTGGTTTGACCGAGCCTAACTCAGGCTCTGATCCTGCCAGTATGGCAACAAAAGCGGTTGCAGTTGACGGAGGTTATCAACTTGATGGCAGCAAGATGTGGATCACCAACTCACCCATCGCGGATGTATTTATTGTTTGGGCTAAGCTGGAGGGGGTTATTAAAGGCTTCATTCTTGATAAGGGCATGGCTGGATTATCTGCGCCTAAAATTGAAGGCAAGTTTTCACTTCGTGCTTCTATAACTGGTGAGATAGTGATGGAGAATGTTTTTGTACCAAGCGAAAATATGTTGCCACATGCCAGCGGTTTATCCGGGCCTTTTGGCTGTTTAAATAAAGCGCGTTACGGCATAGCTTGGGGCGCATTAGGTGCAGCAGAGTTTTGCTGGCATGGCGCGCGCCAATATACCTTAGACCGAGAACAATTTGGCAGACCTTTAGCGGCGACACAATTAATTCAAAAGAAACTTGCTGATATGCAAACCGAGATCAGCACAGCTTTATTGGCTTGTTTGCAAGTAGGTCGTATGATGGATGCTAATAATCTAGCGCCTGAAACCATCTCACTGATTAAACGTAACTCCTGTGGCAAAGCCTTAGATATTGCAAGACAAGCGCGCGATATGCATGGTGGCAATGGTATTAGTGATGAATTTCATATTATTCGCCATGTGATGAACCTTGAAGCAGTTAATACTTACGAAGGCACTCATGATGTGCATGCCTTAATATTAGGTCGTGCGCAAACAGGGTTACAGGCATTTTTTTAAGGGGTAAATTTCTATAACCGTTTAATTATATTAAATATATCGCTATAGACAGCTGAAGAAGATATTTACTTTGTGATAGAGGTCTTTTTCGTGGGCAAAAGAAGTGTCATTGATAATAAATGACACTTCTTAAAAGCTGAAAATGTAGATTACTACTTCTTAAATCCGCGTAAGCGTAATCCCATTAGAGCTAATGCAAAAATAGCCAATGATGAAGGCTCAGGAACGGATACTGATGAATCAGGGTTAGCTGAGCCGAAGGTGATATTATCAAAGCCAACCTGATTCGCTGTACCACCAAAATCGATAGAGTGAGCAATGCCAGCAAAATTTAAAGAGCCAATGTCCCAATTACAAAAAGCACCTGTTGGATCTCCAGAACAAGAGTTATCCTGCCAGTTCGATGTTAAATTAATAGTACCTAATAAATCACCAGCTAAATCAATGCCTGAATATACATTAACAGAAACAGCTGCTACCGATGAATAATAAAATGAAAAGCCAGTATCAAATCCATTAGTACTATTTAATATTGCACTGCCCGATGTAAAAAACATTGTCGTAATTGGTGTAGGTTCATTTGCAAACCCACAACCGCCACCGTTATCAGAATCTATACATGCCAGAGCGTCAGAGCCAAAACTAATTCCGTAATTCTCACCTGAATTACCTTGAGAATCGGTTCCACCATTATAAAAATCTTCTATATTTGCTTGGTTAGCCACACCCTCAAAATCCAGAGTGATGATACTTGCATTCGTAAATGTCGATGCCAGTGACAAAGCTGCCAATGCAACTATATTTAAATATTTCATTTTTATTTTACCCTTTAATATATATTCTCAATCATCGCTAGTTAACATTAGCGTTTTTATGATCTAATTTTTATACGTTATTATTAGTCCAATAGGCAAAATGTATACCATAAATAAAATACAATACTATTCAGTATGTTATTCAAAAAAAACAAGGAAGGGATATTTTAGTGTAAAATTCACCGACACAGAACCATTATTTTTTGAACGAGGCAAGCAACCATTCTTGTTGTTGTAATCATGAGTGGCCTTTATTAAATTTAAGTACAATGATCCATTAAAGTTAAACTTTCTCTATACTTAGTAAATAGCTTTATTTTGGTTGTGTACTTTGAATAAAAAAGCATTACATTTTTCCTTGTTCACACTCGTTATTTGTGTGGGGATAATAGTGTTTTATGGAAACTATCAATCGTTTTGGCAACCACAAAAACATTTAGTCACTATCGCGGTATCAAAAACCCCCTTATCGACGCCTTTTTATGTGGCTAAAGCGATTGATGCTTTTGATGGCACTTGTGTCAATGTAAAGTTTGATGAAGTAATTGGTGGTCAAAAAGCGTTTACTAAAGTGATTAATGGTGAAGCAGACTTTGGTACCAGTTCAGACTCTGTTATTGCTTTTCAAAGTCTAGCTCAAAAGACATTTGTCACCCACGCCATGTTTGTTCAATCGGACAACGATGTAAAGCTCATTACCCGTCCATCAGCACAAATTGACTCAGCTATAAAGCTTAAAGGTAAGCGAATAGGTGTTACTAAAGGTACTGCAAGTGAATATTTTTTAAGTATTTTGTTAGCCTTAGAGGGATTAACGACTGAAGATGTACAGCTGTTGCACTTTAAACCTGATGAGTTAGTTCATGGTTTTATTGATGATAAAATAGATGCTTTTGTGCCTTGGGAGCCTTTTGCTTTTAACAGTGCAAAATTACTTAATAAACAAATAAAAATCCACGATACAAAAAGTTTAAATACATTGAGTTTTAACCTGGTTTCTCTTATCGCTGATAAAGAACTAGTTGAGAAGGCAAGGTGTGTTCTTGAAGGGCTAACTATTGCGATTGATTACATAGCCTCACACCCAGAAAAAGCCAAGAGAATTGTCATTAATGAACTAAAACTTTCTGCTGAATTTATAGAGTGGGTTTGGTCTGACTATATTTTCAAACTCGGTGTAAATCAGTCACTCATTCTAAGTATCAAATCTCAAGCTATTTGGGCTGTAGAGACTCAAATGACTAAATATAATGAGATACCCAGTATAGAGAATTTTATTGATAGTAGAGCAATGTTACAAGTTGACCCCGGAGCAGTAAATATCCCCCAGTAAGAGGAATGTAATGATGAACGGAAGCCTATCCCAACGTATTTATTTTTTTACTGTAAGTTGTTGTTTTTTATTTGCGACCATTCTTGCTAGTGTAATATGGTCCTCACAAACAGTAGAGCTTGCTTTTGCTCGAGATAGCTATGCTCAAGAAGTTGATAATCAGACCAATTCATTAAAGCAGCTTGTCATTAGTGATAATATTTACTCAAGTAGCTACAGTGTAAGCCATTGGCAATCTTTACAGCAAAAATTAACTCGTTTACTTAAATCATCACCTAAATTAACTCCTTCACAGCAAACCGTTCAAAATAGTATTAAAAGCCAAAATGAAAACCTCAAGCGTTTGTTTTCCCAAATAACCGAGAATAAACTGAAAAATGCTAGCACTGCAATAAAGGTACATCTTAAAGCACGTTTGATGATGCAATTGGAAGCGATTAGATCTGATTCATTACAGCTGTCTTCAATTGCTCATACTGATATTCACAATACCATCAAACATGAAGCCTTCTTTATCATTTCTGTGTCTGGAGTTAGTATTGTTGCCTTGTTATTTGGGTCATTTGCTTTAATGCATATAGTGAGAAAATCGCTTGATGAAGTAAAGCGTGCATTTAAACAGAATCATAGTGGTCACTTTCAAAAAATACATCTCTCTCATCCCTCAGAAGAGTTTGATAGTATCGTCAAAGCCTTTAACGGTATGAATGATAAGCTAAGTGAAACTACAGTCTCTTTAGCTGTGATGAAAAAGGTAGTTGAAGAAAGGACTCAAGTATTAGAGCAGCTTTCAAATACCGACCCATTAACAAAAGTAGGCAACCGCCGAGCACTATTTGACCGAGCGAGTATGGAGTTTTCTCGTGCTATAAGAAATCAAAGTCAATTGACATTACTATTACTCGACTGTGATTTATTTAAAAGTATTAATGACGACTTTGGCCACTTAATTGGGGATGAATTTTTAATCAATATTTGTGATGTTTGCCGGCAAGAAATTCGAGATATCGACTTCTTAGCTCGATACGGTGGTGAGGAGTTTATTATAGTGCTACCAAATTGTGATATTGCTGGCGGTATAGAAACAGCAAACCGAATTCAAAATTCATTGGCAAAGCATTGTGTGGATATTGATGGTAAAAAAGTGTGTGTCACCTTAAGTATTGGGGTTAGTACTATCGACGAACGGTATAAAAACTTAGATCAATTGATAAATGATGCTGATAAAGCAATGTATCAAGCCAAGGAAAATGGTCGAAATCGCATTGAAGTACTAACTAGGCAAAATTTACATTAGCATCGACCTGAAGACCTCTTTCGCTTACAAAGTAGTTACATACTTTGAAACAAGTTAACTATTGCTGAAAGAAAATCCTGTTATAAACTATCATCTAAGCTCAAGTGTGCATAATTTACTCAATAGTGATTATCACGTAATTTATTAGTTTAGTAACAATTAGGGTGTATCAATGACCATCAAAACAGCTAAAGGGAAATTTACCGCTAAGTTAATGGCACTTTCAGCAATCAGTTTATTCGCTATTAGTGCTCCATTATTCGCAACAACCGTCGATTTATCAGGGCGAAGTGATGCTGATGTTAAACAAGATGAAGGTCGAATGCCAGCACAAGTTATTGACTTTGTTGGTGTGAAAAAGGGCGATAAGGTCCTTGATTTATTGGCGGGCGGTGGTTATTACTCGGAATTATTATCTCGTGTTGTTGGTGAAAAAGGTGAGGTTACCTTGCAGATCCCTAAAGCTTATCTAAAGTATGCAGGAAAAGCCTTAGATGAACGTCTTGCTGATGACAGATTAAAAAACGTTAGTTACTTACTCAGTGAAGGTGATAATTTACAACTGGGTGAAAATAATTACGACAGTGCCTTTTTAGTTTTGGGTTTCCATGACATGTTTTTTCAAGAGAAAGGCTGGAACTTCACCGCTGATGAAGTTATGCCACAAGTGTTAAAGTCACTGAAAAAAGGTGGTAAGTTATTAGTCATTGACCACGATGCACAGCAGAAAAGTGGCATTAGAGATGTGAAAACGTTACATCGAATTGATAGTGCCTTTGTAAAAGCCGATTTAGAAAAGCGTGGTTTTAAATTAATCAAAACATCTAAGCTATTAGAGAATAGTGCAGACGATCATACTAAGCTGGTTTTTGAGCCAGAATTACGTCGTAAGACCGATCGTTTTGTGATGCTGTTTGAGAAAATTTAACTTCACAAAATAAAGAAAGCTCGGTAAAACGCAACACCATTCAGTTAAGAATACCTAGATTTAATGGTGTTGTCGCATAAATGAGGTTTTTTGTTAACGGCTACTTAATTTGTCGTTTTAAGCTATTTTTTTACTTACCTTGTTATTGTCATAAGACAATACAGAGCGGCTAAAGAGTAAAGGGATATTATGCTTTTGCACTGTTCCGCTCTCTGTTTCAAGTCGAAAAGAGCAACCTAACTTTATGTTTCGAGGACCATAGTCCTTAAAGTCATATTTAAAAGTAATCTTCTTGGAGTTATCAGGGAGGATAGAGAAATTGCTCGGCAAAGCATCGCCACTCGAAATAATATACTTACTGTTATCTGGTAATAAACAAGTACCACGAACCTTAACAGTCAAAACTTTTATGACTTCTACATCAATATTGTGAATAACAATATCCCAGTTAATCAAACCTTTTTCAGTGTAACTTTTTAATATGATTTCAGGTATAAAGTCTAACAGTTCATGCTCGACACTCTCTAAAGGCTCACCCTTTACGACAGTGTTGTTATCTCTTTTAAACTTATCAATCATTAAATATATTATCAAGCCAATTAAAAAGGCCAATATTATAATATCAGTATGCTGCAATACCTGCGCTAATGTTAGATCTAACATTTTACATCCCAGTAATAATTTTACTTAACTCAGTTACTAAATTGGGCTAATTATAAGTACAAGCACTTACAAGCACAAGCGCTTGTAAGTGCTTGTAATGTGTCTGAGATGACTGCGTTTGAATCATCAATTAGCGCCATACAACACTATTTAATAAGGCTATCGCTGTTAATTTTTTGCCTCGGTGAACCAATGCTCTGCGTAACGAGTTTACAAAACTGTAAAAACCTTTGAACAGCATGGAAATCATCGTTTACTCGTCAATTTAGCAAAGTATGATCTCAATCATATGAATGCTTTTTGATGACCTTAAAGTATCGGCATTAAATTTTAATTTATTAAGTCTAAAAGTGAGATTAACATGTCCTACGAAATGAATTTCGGCCAAAGCTACAATGAACAATTACCTAGTCTAGGTGAAACCATGAGTGAAGTGATCCGCTTTTTTGGAGGTCAACACATTTATGGCGTTGGTGGAGACTTTGCAGCCAACCTAATTGCCGCCCTTAGTAGTAATGAGCAGGGTGATGGCATTCAAATTAATCCTTCAAGTAATGAAATGCATGCGGGATTTTCAGCCTGTGCGCAAGCTGAAATTGATGGCATGGGTTTTTGCTTAACAACGTATATGGTGGGGAGTTTACCTTGTACGAGTGCTGCAGCATTAGCGGTAACCGAAAGTTTACCTGTCGTCTTTATTTCGGGAGCTCCTGCTGAAAGTGAAGTAAATCAAGTGGCTATTCATCATACTATTCATCCTAATGCTTCATGGAAAGCTGAATATGACAATGCGTTAGAGGCCTTTTCTGCTTTGGGTATGCGTGTTGAACGTCTGCAAGGCCAGCGCGTTGAAGGACATCCTAATATTGCCGGGCAACGTTTTTATCAAATTGTTGCTGAGGCGTATAAAAATAAACAGCCAGTATTTATTGAAGTACCGCGTGACCAAGTCTTTGCGAAAACTCAACCCATTAAGCTGCCAAGCTCATTAGCAAATATTTGTTGTGGTAGTAACATTTTGGCGGGTACCGAATTAATCGTTGAAAATATTCTAAGCAAACTTGAGCAAGCAAAATCGCCGGTGTTGTACCTTGGTGATCGCCTCAAACATAATGAAAAACTTAAACTACTTATTTTGGCATTTGCTGAAAAGTTTAATATTCCCTATGCCACTACTTGGTTTGCTAAGGGCTTATTTGATGAATATGCACCGCTGTGTTTAGGTGCTTACAATGGCGTTTTTACCCAAACAGTAGGTCGAGAGTATATTGAAAAGTCGGCTGACTATGTTATTGATGTCGCTACCAGCATAATTCCACAAGATTGTAATATTGCCTTTGCTACAGGCACTCATAAAATAGAGACTTTTGAAAATAAGACACTGCTTAAAGGTGGTTCCTTATTAGAAAAAGATCTGGTTGCTATTTTTGAAGGGTTACTTGAGAAAAACAATAAGTCGTTTGATTTTGATACTCAGTTCCAAAAGCTGAAAAGCAAAGGAAATGCTAAACTCTCTGCTGGTGATGACGATATTGATTTTAATAACCTTGCGCAAACACTCAATGATTTACAAGCACAAGATGAACACGCTTATGTGTATTTACCTGAAGTGGGCAACTCATACTTTGCCAGTTATAGCCTGAAGATACGCCAATCAATGCTCGGTCGTTCATGGCTAACTAACCCATGGTATGGCGCAATGGGCACTGCTCTACCTTATGCCAGAGTAGTAGCACAACGTTTAAAAGAACTGTCTGAGAAAGCAGTACAAGCTACATCGCATAAAGAACGTGCCGTAGTTATTATTGGTGATGGAGGCTTTCATTTTCAACTTAATGAGTTGATTCATTTCTTAAAAGATCAAACTGATGTCACTATTATTTATATGCGTAATAATATTTTTCACTTAGGAAAAAGTGGTGAGGGCGCTATTTATCACTGTAATGATAAAGAGTTTGATGTGCATAGCTTAGTCAGTGCCTATCAAGGTAATAGTAAAACGTGTACCAGCGTTGGTGAGTTTAAGGACTACTTTAAACTTTGTAATCAGCAATCAGGTATTTCGTTGATTGAGGTACTAGCAAAGCCTGTTGAAGATAGACAAAGTAATGAACTGAAGTTACTTAACTTATATATCAAATCACAAAATGGTCAGCCGGATGCCGTTAAGGCATGGCAAGCGTTAACTCAGTAAGTTCAATTAGCGATTATAGGTAATAGTGCTAAGGTTGAATGTTTCGTCAGCTTAAAAAGTATGTGATATTAAGGCATATACTTTTAAAGCTTATGGGAGTTAATATTGAGAAAGGTACTTATTTTTGGTAATTCAGCCAGTGGCAAGTCTACTCTGGCAAAGCAACTTGCTACGTCAGAACAATTGGATCACTTAGATCTTGATACCCTAGCTTGGCAACCTACAACTCCTCCAACTCGAACTCCATTAGCAAAAAGCACTAAAAGCATTGAAGCTTTTATTCAACAACATGAATGTTGGGTTATTGAAGGTTGTTATAGTGATTTATTAGCGATTGCAGAGGTAAAGTCATCAGAGGTTATCTTTATGAATTTATCAATTGAGGATTGTATTATTAATGCTAAGAGCCGTCCTTGGGAGCCACATAAGTACTCATCTAAAATAGAGCAAGACGCTAACTTAGCGATGTTGATTGAGTGGATTTCACAATACGAGTTAAGAGATGATACCTTCTCTAAAGCCGCTCACTTGGCATTTTATCAAAATTATTCTGGAGAGAAAAAAATGTTCACTTGTAATGCTTAACGGTAAAGCCTTAAATTAATATTTGAGGGGCAGAAGTGATGTTTAACATCAGGTGATATTAATAACCATGCTAAGCATGAGCTGAACTTTTCTGCTAAAGCCAACAGCAGTTATTGAGGACTAGGGCTATATTGTCTACAATGGCGCACTATTTATTTATTTATTTCAGGTCATGAACATGAACGACACTACAGCGCAGCCAGATTTACCAGACCGCCTTTCAGGTAATCCTCGTAGCCCACATCATGTGGAAGCAATTTTTGAACACAATATTGGTATTCGACTGAACGGCAAAGAGCGTTTTGATGTTGAAGAATATTGTATCAGTGAAGGTTGGGTAAAATTCCCTGCACCCAAAGCACTAGATCGTAGAGGTCAACCTCTGCTGATGACTGCTAAAGGAAAGGTTGAAGCCTTTTATAAATAAGTGAGTAAAGAGAGTTAATACTGCTTAACATTCGTTAAGTCCGTGATTGTCTAAACGGTTTACTATCAAAATCGAAAAGGGCTGATAAATATTATTTATCAGCCCTTTTTATTTAGCTATTTTATGACATGCTCAGTATTTTAACTTTTACAGGGTCTTATTTCTGATGAAAATTGGCTATAGTAATATCAATTGACACTTATCCGGAGTAGACATGACTAAAATATTAACTACACCAAAGGGCTATTATTATGCATCCATAGGGACGTCAGTGGGCGCGACATATAACCTAGTAAATGAAAACTTTGTTGGTGTTGGTATTTTTCTTATTCTATCAGCCTCATTGATTGCTATTGGTTTGCTCATTAACCGAAGCAAAAAGCATGAAACATAGTGCACACATGTTAATCCATGCATAATGACTGTAGAGCCCTTAAATCAATTGTTACTTCAGGAAACTAATAATTTAATGAATAAAATTAATTTACACGAAAAATTTTCATTATTTGAAGATAAATGGACACCTAAAGTTATTGCGCAAAGCAATGGTCAATTGGTGAAAATAGCCAAAGGTGAAGGAGAGCTAGTTTGGCATAAACACGATAATGAAGATGAATTGTTTATTGTTTTTCAGGGGCAACTGACCTTGCAGTTACGAGCAGGGAATATAATACTCAACCCCGGTGAAATGTATGTGGTTCCAAAGGGAGTAGAGCACTGTCCTAAAGCGTTACCTGATACTCACTTCTTGATGGTTGAACCTGCAAGTACAGCACATACAGGTACGACACAAAGTGAAATGACGGTAGCATCTGATCAGCAAACGTGGATTTAATACCTTGTAATTGATTATGTACAAGTCTTAATGTCTCAGTTTTAATAGAAAACGCTCAACGTAAACTTCGCATATCACGGTTATAATTGAAAAGTAACTCTATGAATTAGCTGTTACTCTGTTATTTTTCTGCCCTTACCTTGTACTTCTTTTTGCTTAACCACACGTTTATCTACTTGCACCATTTTTATGGTTTGCTCAACCATAGGGTCGGGGGTAAACATCTGTACAAATACACCAAAAGCTAAGGCAATGCCTTTACGTTTCCTGGCAAGTTTTAATAACCAGCAGGCAATAACGGCGAGAACAACAAACACTAACCACGGGGTTAGCATGATAAATAATAAATTTTCCATGGGAGGTATCCTAAAATAAACGATTAACTTCCCTTATGAACAAGTCATAAAGGCATAGAGCAAAAGTTAAATTAAGAGCTATATTGCTGTTGTAGTTTTGCTTGGTAGCTTATTTTTTGGCTGTAGAGGGTATTTTCTACACCTAGAATATAGGTGTGAGTGTTGACTTGTGCTTGGTATGACTGCTTTGCCTCTGATTGTGAATATATGTGGGCAAGGTCGATATCAAGTCTATTTATTTGACTCAGGAATACTTGAATGACGAGGTAGTCATCATTATTTTGCTGTAGTAATCTCAGTAAGCTAGATTGCAACTTTGAGTGTGTAAATTGCTTATAAGCGAAGTCGTTAAGCACTGTATTTGCGTTGAATTGCTCTACAGCTTCTTCACTGTTAGCAACAAGGTAATAGTTTTTTTCTAATACCGAAGATAACGGCAGCGCGAGTGCTGAATGTACTGAGAGGGATGCGCTAAGCAATAATAAAAACTTGATTAAAAAACTCTGCATTGCCCCCTCCTTATTTATTTTTTCAAGCCGTAAGTTACTAATATTATCGAGTGACCTGATTAATGACTGCGTTAGTTATTGATAAAATGAGGCCATAAACTTAATTTTCAAGAGGAGATATTACAAATAAGTTACGGGTCTGTTAAAGAGCAATGAGTCAGATAATTTTATGGGGGCGGTATACAAATAAAAAATCCGGCACATGGCCGGATTTTTATCAATGAACTTGAATATGCTTAACTAAATAAAAGTTACTCCACAATATCCATTTCTTCTATTAAGTTAGTGGCGCCATCTACGTGCTCCATAACCCAAAGCATGTAACGCACATCAACGTGAATTGAGCGATTTAACTTAGTATCATAATCCCAATCACCAATGATGCTTTCATAAACACCATCAAATACTAAACCAACAAATTCAGCTTTGTCGTTAAGTGTCGGTGAACCAGAGTTACCACCAGTAATATCTAGCGTACCTAAGTAGTTAACCGGTACTGAGCCAATGGCTGGTTTTGCGTAATCACCGTAGTGTTTTTTGTTAATTAAGTCTAATTGCTTTTGTGGTGCATCAAAGGGTGCAACACCAGTATCTTTAGCAACAATACCTTCAAGTGTAGTGTAAGGCGTAGCCGTTAAACCATCTTGAGGAGAATAACCTTTCACATTACCGTAAGTAATGCGAAGTGTGCTGTTTGCATCAGCATAAACAGGTAAGTCGTTATCGTTAAAGTAAGCGATTAATGCTTCCATATACTTAGGACGGAACGCTTGGATGTTACCTGCTAGCTCTTTTGATTTATCTTCAATAACTTTACGCTCTTTAAAGCTAGTTACCGCTAACTGAATGAACGGGTCTTTACTGTTGTTAAAGTCACTTACCGATTTATTCATTAACGCTAAACGTTGCTCTTGAGAGTTAAGTTTAGTGCTTTTATACATTCTGCCTAACTGTTTACGTAGTTTCTTCTCATTGAAGTTTTTAGTGGTAATATTACCTAAGCCAAAGAATTGATCAAATGACTTTAGACGCTCAGTCTTTGGTAATGCAACATAATGAGTAATCATGGCAACCAGGATCTCTTTATCGATCTTCTCGTCAAAGCGACGATCAACAGACTTCATGCTTTGCTCAAGACGTGCTATATCACGCTCTTGATAACCGCGTTCACGCTCAAGATTTGGCTTTTGTTTCTCAATAGCTAAACGGTGTAAGCTTTTTGCGGTACTTAACATCTTGCTGTAACGCATATAACCAAGAATTAAGTCACGTGCTTGTTGTTTGTCATCTTGTTTAATTAGCTTATTCAAGCCTGATAAGGTATCACCGTATTGCGCTTTACGTTTTGAGCTGCTTTTTAACCATTTAGCTAAGTTTGTTTCAAGCTCTTGTTTACGTTGTAAAAAAGTGCCTTTGTTGTAGCTGTGGATCATTGAACCATAGTTTTTAGCGTAATTGGCTAAGCCAGCTAACGTACTTTCGTACTTAATTCGCGCCTCACTGCCGACTTCAGAGTGAGTATGAATTAAATCAATAATCTCTTCTCGGTACGCTTTCGCTTTTGGGTAAGTCCAATCAAAAGTATTTTCAACTTCATAAGCTGTGCGGTAGCGGTTTGTACGACCAGGGTAACCAAGTACCATGATGTAATCACCATCATCAACACTACTTTTGTTTACTTTTAAGTGATGTTTAGGTTTATAAGGAACGTTGTCTTTGCTGAAATCAGCAGGTTGACCGTTTTTACCAACATAAGCGCGGTAAAAACCATAATCACCAGTGTGACGTGGCCACATCCAGTTATCGATATCGCCGCCGTATTTACCAATGCTGCTAGCTGGCGCGTGTACTAAGCGTACGTCACGAATAGTAAGTTGCTTAAATAAGTAATACTCTAAACCGCCGTGGAAGTTAACAACACTACAACGGTATCTGTCATCATTTTCACATTCAGCAACTAATTTTTTTGAATTAGTATCAATGGCCTTATACCGATCGCTGCCAGACATTTTTTCTGTGATGCCTGATTTTACTAGTTTACTTACCTCAGTTATTTCTTCGGTAACATAAATACGACTACCTGGCGTGGCAGGTAATTCTTCTGCAAAGTTTTTTGCTAAAAAGCCGTTTTTAAGTAAATTGTTTTCTGCGGTTGAGTTGTACTGTACTGAGCCATAAACACAGTGGTGGTTAGTGGCAACTAAGCCTTGATCAGATACAAATGAAGCAGTACAACCACCTAAGCTTACAATGGCGCCCATAGGAAAACCGGTTAGCTCGGTTAAATCACTAGGGTTTAACTTTAAACCTGCTTTAGTTAATTCTTTGGCGATAGTTGGTAATTGGTTTGGCTGCCACATGCCCTCATCGGCAATTACTGCCGTACTGGTAAGCGCAAATACTGGCAACATTACTTTTAAGGTAAGTAATTGTTTAAATTTATTCATAACATCCCTAACTATTATTTTTTAAGTTATTTTTTTGTAATAAATCGCTCTTAGCGAATTCACTATTTAGAACAAACAGATCAATAAATGAACTTGCTTACTCTATCAACATAACGGATTTTGCGCTTATACATCGACCGAGTCAAAAAAACTGCAAAAAAAACAATCATAAAGATGTAAAGAACCATTTAAATAGTCAATTTGTGCAATTTATTAGTTACATATTTGGAAAACCTGTAACAAAGTGTAGACAAAGTACTAATCATAGTTATAATGCGAACCATTATCGTTTGTAATACTATTTTAAAGGGTTTGTAAAATGAAACTGAGTACTTTTTCAAAAATATCAGCAGCAATGATTGTTGCATTAAGCTTAACTGCATGTGTCGATGACGGTGATGACGGCACATCAGGTGTTGCAGGTGTAGATGGTGTTGCCGGTAAAAGTGGTGTAAGCACTTTTGTAACACGTGATGATGTTATTAAGACTAACGCTAATAT
>Ga0209292_1002678_pt1 | contig 20230 bp, 19 predicted proteins | sample GOMGulsemesocosm_2_FD_184634 | JGI IMG/M metagenome (GOLD analysis project Ga0209292, IMG submission 184634) | Methane-oxidizing microbial communities from mesocosms in the Gulf of Mexico - GOM9C Gulf of Mexico (SPAdes) (version 2) | ecosystem: Environmental > Aquatic > Marine > Cold seeps... | reverse complement strand
TGCTTCCTGTGGTTAATTTGAATATTAATTTTAAAAAACCAGCAATTTATGATGAAGTAATTACTATTAAAACTCAACTACGTGAAAAACCAGGATTAAGGATTACTATTGATCAAGAAATTTATAATGAAAAAAACATTTTAATCTCGACATCTGAGATTACATTGGTGTTTGTAAATATGAAAACAAAAAGACCAATGTTATGTCCTAATGAATTATTAGGGAAATTAGGTTTTTAAAAAGTTTAATCCAGCTCTTTTATAGTTACTCCAAATATGTTAGTGAATATTTCAAAAATTTGATCTGCATTCTTTTTCCTTACTGGAATTGTATATTGGCAATCTAGTTCGAGTTTTTGATGCGTAATATTCAATTGTTTTTCTTTTACGATACGCATTACTTTATTCATGTCTTTATATTGAAACGTGATGTGAAATACACGGTCAATAGTTTTTTCAAGAATAACAGATGCTTCTAATGCTAATTTGGATCCTGTCTTATTGGCATTCATCAAGCCTCCAACACCCAATTTAGTTCCTCCAAAGTACCTGACAACAACAACAAGTATATTAGTTACTCCAAAAGCTTGTATTTGCCCATAAATTGGTGGGCCAGCAGAATTACTTGGCTCCCCGTCATCATTTGCTCTATAACGAATTTTATTAGTGCCCAACTGCCATGCATAACACCAGTGTCTTGCAGTGTGGTGTTCTTTTTTTAATTTTTCGATTATAGGTTTTACTTCGTCTTCAGAAGTTATTGGATAAGTATATCCGTAAAACTTACTACCTCTATCTTTAAAGAATTCACCTTTAGCGGGTGTGTCAATTGTTTTGTATGTATCTTTTAGTTCAGACAATGTTGTGTGTTGTTATTGAGTAATCAAAAGTATAGAAATAATTGCAATTCCAATACCAAGCCAGTTTTTAGAGGTTAGTTTTTCTTTAAAAATGAATAATCCAAGCAATGTACATAAAGCAACAATGGTAACATTATTAATAGAGAAAACTACAGCGCTTGGAATGTTTTTAATGTCAAGTGCTTTTAGTAAATAGTAAATAGAATAGTAGTTTATAACTCCTAATATGATGCCTGCTATTCCGTTTTTAAGAGTAATAGGTGATGGTTTTATACTATATACTAGTATTCCAAACACCCCCGCTAAGCCGAATAAAATACCAGAAAATAAATTAGTATCGCTGCTTGGAACATAATTAGTTTGCACGTACTTTATTGTAGTGTCTATTATTCCTGCCCCCAAAAATAAGAGTATAGGGAATATAAGAGATGCTTTTTGAATATTATTTGTTTTACTTTTTAATGTGATGAAGTATACCGCAGATATGGCTAAGACTATTCCTAATATTTTTTGAGTAGTTAGGTTTTCTTTATATAGAAAGACACCGAATAATACAGGAATTACAACAGCCATTTTTCCAGCTACGGCAGCAACACTTACCCCGTTTTTTTGAGAAGTAATCGCCATAACATTAAAAACACTAATAAATAATGATGCCAGCACTATAGCTCCAATAAACCATGGTTTACTTGGTAACTCAATATAGTTAATTGCATTTTTGTGTGACAGAATTCCGATTGTAAATGCGGTAAAATAATTAAATACAATGGCTTGTAATGTATTGATCTTATAGGTGCTGAATAATTTAAAAATGATAAATATTGCGCTTGAAAATAATATGCTTAATAATAGATATAGCATATTAAAAGAGTGCTTTTTGGACTTCAAATAAGTCTGTTATTTCTTCCTCTCCAGGGATTAAGTTCCATGAATGGATACCTAGTTTTGTGGTTGTATCGGTGTTTTCCTTGGTATCGTCAATAAATAATGTTTCCGATGCAATTAAGTTATTTTCGTTTAATACAAACTCATAAATATTAGCGTCTGGTTTACGCATATTCATTTCATGAGATAAATAAAATTGTTCAAAACAATTTTTAAACTCGTTATATAATTTTATACCCCAATCATTTTTTATCCAGTTAATATGTAATTCATTAGTATTACTTAATAAAAAACAACGATAGTTTTTACTCACTTGTTTTATAAAGTCTAATCGATGTAATGGGAAATCGAGTAACATGTGATTCCAGGACTCAATTATTTTCGTTTTAGAAATATTTGGGTTAGCAGTTGTGTAATATTTTATAAAGGCTTCGGTGGTTATTTCTCCTTTTTCATAATTCATATTAATTTGAATTATTTCTGGAGTCAATTTTGATAGCTCAAACAATTCTAAAGCACTCTTTATAGCACCAATTTTATCTAAATTGATAAAGATATCTCCGAAATCGAAAATTATATTTTTAATACCACCAGTGGGGTTGATTATTTTAGACTTGTCTTGATCGAAATGAGGTGTTGTTATACTCATAGTACTTAAGTTGCTTTTTCTGAAGTTGGTTTGTTTGTATAAACTATAAGTGAATCTTTTTTAATGCTTTTAGATTTGATTATTTGCCCACTAAAATTAGGTGCTTTAATTCCATTTTTGAAAATTGAAGTTCCTTTAAAGACATGTGCTTCATCCCATAGGTTTGTATCAATAAAACTCTGTATAGTTTTACTGCCTCCTTCAATAATTACAGATTGGAGTTGGTGTTTATATAGTACATCACAAATTTGAAGAGGAATATTTTCTAAGAAGTTAATAACCTCAAAAATGAGGTCTCCTAAGTTTTGTTTTTTAGTTTCAGTAAGAACTATAGTTTTAACACTACCATCAAGTAGATGGTTATCAGTTGAAACTTTCAATGTGCGATCCAAAACTATTCTAATTGGGTTATTTCCTTTCCAAGTCCTGCAATCTAATTTTGGGTTATCTGTAATAGCGGTATTAGTCCCTACTAAAATAGCTTGTTCTTCTGCACGTAGTTTATGAACTAATTGTCTTGAATAGGTATTCGTAATCCAAGTAATTTTTGAGTTGTTAATTGGAGCTATAAAACCATCATTACTCTCAGTCCATTTCAAAATTATATAAGGACGTTTCTTTGTATGAAAAGTGAAAAATCGCTTGTTTAATTCAATACATTCCTTTTCTAAAACTCCAACAATGACGTTACTACCACTTTTTCGTAGTTTTTCAATTCCCTTACCTGAAACTTCTGAAAAGCTATCTACACAACCAATAACCACATTAGGGATATGGTGTTCGATAATTAAGTTGGCACAAGGAGGTGTTTTTCCGAAATGACTACAAGGTTCTAAAGAAACATAAATAGTAGCTTCTTTTAATAGCGTTTTATCTTTTACGGAATTAATGGCATTCACTTCAGCATGTGGTTCACCTGCTTGATAGTGCCATCCTTCACCAATGATAATTTCATTGTGAACAATAACAGCGCCAACCATAGGATTGGTACCTGTAGTTCCTAATCCGTTTTTAGCAAGTTGAATACAACGTTGTATGTATGCCTCGTGTTTTATAAGCTTAGTTTTAACTCTTCAGTATGATCAATTTTATAGGTCGATTTAATACCAACTACCTTATAGTTTAAATTTCCTTTAAAAGTAACTATATGTGTTTTATTGAAACTACTTAAAACTGCACCAAAGAGTCCTCCGTTTTCATTACCAGGTATTTTATTAAAGGGAATAGTAACTTCTAGCGGAACCGAAAAATCTTTTACTGCAGGAACTTTAAACTCTTTTGATTTTACAGTTGTAATTTCTTTTTCATCAATGTAAACAATGATGTTTTCGGGGATTACTTTTCCTCCTAATACATTTGGGTTTTTGAAAATGGCATCAGCACTTAGGGTGATTTCTTTTGAGTTTAAGCTTAATATTTTTATGTTTTCAACTTTCTGGTATTCAATTTTTTTTGAAACACAAGAAGTAGTTATAGAGAATAAGAATAAAAGTATCGCGATTTGCTTCATAATTCATTAATTTTATCCCACTATTGGGATTTATTTCCCGGGACTTGTCCGAACGGATAATATTACTGTTTAATTTATATCTCGTGTACTTGCAACAAGAGTATTGATTCTAAAATCACAAAAGTAACCTTTTATATTGATGTCTGAAATAATAATAAGAGAAATAGAAGCTCGTGATAATAAAGCTGTAGCGAATTTAATACGTGAGGTATTAGTAGAGCTCGGTGCTCCAAAAGTTGGAACTGCTTACGAAGATAAATCACTTGATGTTTTATCGGAAGTATATGATAAAGAAAAAGCTATCTATTTTGTGATAGAAATAAATGGAAATATAGTTGGTGGAGCTGGATTATCTCAACTAGAAAATACCACGGATAATATATGTGAATTACAGAAAATGTACTTTTTGTCTGCAGCTAGAGGAAAAGGCTTAGGTGCTAGAATGATCTTGAAATGTATAGAAACAGCGAAGGAATTTGGGTATGAAAGATGTTATTTAGAAACTCTACCTTATATGAAATCTGCTGTGAAATTATACAAAAAATCAGGTTTTAGCGTTTTAGATGCTCCACTTGGAGATACAGGTCATTATAGTTGTTCAGAATGGATGCTAAAGGAGTTGTAGTATGGTAAGAATAATTAAGCCCCAACAACTGCATGTTTGTTTTTTCCGTTAGCTATATAAATTAATACATCATTTTCTTTTAATTCAAAATTGTCTTCAGGATTTTTTATAAGCTCAAAATTTCGACTCACAGCAACGAGTACGATACCTTTATTCTTTTTTAAATTAACATAAGTATCGAAATAAGGAGCGCCAATAAGTTCATGATTTTGAGTTAATACACTTTCGCATATATCAAGATTCTCCTCTGTATTTGAAGTAGAGATTAAATCTTCTGTAAGTAATGCAACATTAGGTTCAAAAATATAACTAGCTATAAACTTTGAGACAATTTCCTTTTTAGGAATAATAAATTGCACGCCTAAATAATTGAAGGAAGCTTTTAATTCAATATTTTCAATAGCTACTACACATTTAACTAAATCATATTTTTTCTTTAAACTGATGGTATATACTAATGTGTCAGTATCATTTTCAAAGCTTACATACACACGCTTTGCATCGGTGATATTAACTTTGTTTAAATTATCAAAATCATTTAATTCTGAAAGGAATGCAAAGCAATTCTTATCAGGATATAACTGTTTGATTGTTTTTAAATCAGCTTCATTGTTTACCACAATTGCAAGATCTTCATCAGCTTTAATAATTTGCTCAGCAACTTGTTTTGAAAAAGCATTCCATCCGATAATTATACAGTGATTTTTCATAGTTGTTCCAAAGTACCCCATTTCTCTTTTTTTTATGTATTCTGATATTTTTAAACTCAATTCTGTAAGAACGTATCCTAATATTCCTAAACTCCCTAGCACAAAAGCCATCCCTATAAAACGTCCCCAAAAAGTAACGGGGAAGAAATCACCATACCCAACTGTGGTTAGTGTCACTAAGGAATACCAATAAGTGTCCGATAAGTTATTTATATTAGCGCCTTTATGTCCTACCTCTACACTGTATAATATATAAATTAGCACATTGTAAATACCTATAGTACTTAGGAACAGAAGTATTTTTTTTTGCTTTATCATAAAGTAGTTAAGCTTTTAAATAATTCCATTTTTTCCTCATTACAGCTACTCAGTTCTATATAGGCAGTATTATTTTCAGGGAAGGTATGTATTGCTAAATGACTTTCTGCAAGTAACCAAAAGCAGGTGTATCCTTGTTGTTCAAAATAATGCTCGTTAAATTGAAGAATGGTAAAACCGCTATTTTGTAAATAGGATTTATAGCTTTTTTTTAACTCCTCTGGATTTGTGGTGTCAACCCAATGTTGGTGGTTAAAAATACGTGCTTTTATTTGTTTATATGGTGTTGTCATATTATTAATATAAATCCCAATTTCCTTTTAAGTAATATTGATAGAGTACAGGATTATGTATTTTATTCACTTCAATGTTTTCAGGTGTACTTATGTTTAAATAGCTGTCTTTTCCAAATGATGTTAATAGTTTCATTGCTTCGGTATTAATCCACTTTGTTTGAATATTTGAAAAACGTAAGCTTTCTAAACGTTTTTTGAGCTCAAGCTTTGTAATGTTTTTGTTTTTCATACCAATAATCCATCCCCATTCTCCCATAGAAAGTACTTGGTTGTGCATTGGTATGGTTGTAAAATCTGCTGAAGCCATAGTTTTTTCAATGCACTTAAATGCTTTTGTAGCGAAATACGGACTTCCAGCTTGTGTAATTAAAATTCCGTTAGGACGTAGCTTTCTGTTGCAGATACTATAAAATTCATGAGAGTATAATCGTCCTAATTCAACACTTCTAGGGTCTGGTAAATCAATGATAATTATGTCGTAAAAGGTGCTGTTGTCTTGTTCCAAATGTATGTATGCATCTTTATTATAGATACTTAATTTTGAACTACTCATTGATCCGTTATTAATATCAATAAGTACCGGATGATCCTTTCCTAAATCGGTCATTTTTGCATCTAAATCAACCATGTCAATTGTTTTGACTGATGGATATTTCAGTAATTCTCTAACTGCACAACCATCACCACCACCTAAAATTAAAATATTTTGTGGGTTGTTATACAATTGCATTACAGGATGTACTAAAGGCTCATGATACATGGTTTCATCAATTGAACAAAACTGTAAGTTTCCATTTAAGTACAACCAATGTTCCTCTTTCCATTCCGTTAAAACAATATTCTGATATTTTGTTTGTTCGGAATAAATAACCTTGTCTTTATATTTTGTTTGTTCTCCCCAAGCAATGATAGGGTTGGTAAAACTAATGCCAGTTATCAGTACTATTAAAACTATACTAAGAATATAATATAATCGATGCAATTTAGGTTTTATGAGTTTGTCCTTAAAGCGGTATAAAACAATACAAGCAACAAAAAAGTTAATCAACCCTAAGATGAATGGAGTATAAGACAACCCTAAAATTGGTAAACCTATAAAAGCGAAAAATACACCACCCAATAAACTTCCGTAATAATCTTTTTCTAAGATAGAGGAGATGTTTGTTTTTAAATCGTCATATTCAGTATTGATTCTAACTACTAAAGGGATTTCTAAACCTATCAATAATCCGATAAGCATACTTAACAAGTAGATGACTACCTCATAATACGTAGAAAAGGCGGCTAATGTATAGACTAAAACAGATGAGAAAGCTACTAATACGGATAAAGTAACTTCTAGTAATAAAAAGTTTTGAATCAAATTTTTAGTAATTCCTTTACTCAATCTACTACCTAGTCCCATACAGAACAGCATAAGGGAAACAATCATAGTCCATTGAAAAATAGAATTTCCAATAAAATACGTTGCTAGTGTAGAAAGCACATATTCTGCTACAATACCAGCAAATCCAGTTGCAAATATGGCGGCTTTTAAAACAAAAGAATTCTTTTTTACAAACTCCATACAATCAATAATGCTGCTCCGATATATGCAAAGGCTTCTAAAAGTCCAGCTCCTACATTTGGTGTTTCTTGATTACTAATTTCGTCAGTTAATGAACGTCCGGGTAATAATAATTTGTCAGCTAACCATCGTACTATTGGAAGTAAAATACAACCAAGTATCGTGTGAATTGCGACATCTGTACAAGTGGTAGTCCAATCGATAAAAGGATCAACCAAAGCATTCATGATAATGATACTAATAGCTATAATAGCTCCAGAAAAACTAACTCCAGCAGCTACATTATCTTTTTCTATTTCATTATGGATATCATATTTCATCCAAAGTGAAAATATTTTAGAGGCAAGAATTAATACTACATTACCAATAAACCAATACACTACAAAAGTTGTGATTCCTTCAGCTAAACTAGTTGATTCCCCAACTAAAGCTGCGTATAATAATAATCCGTTTGCGATATAAATACTAGCTTCTATAATACCAGTTCCTGCATTTTTATCGATAATAATTTCTTTTTTAATATCGAACTTTGGTAGGATTAGTTTATTGCTTATCCAAATTGAAAGATGTAGTAATAAGATACCTAAAATACTATACAGACTAATTTGTGCAATGTCACTTCCTAATCCATAAGAATCACCTTTTATGGCAGCTCCAATAATGATAATGATACCTGTGAAATACCCTACATAAGATAGAATAAATGCAAAGTTGTCTTTTTCTACAAGTTCATTTTTAATATTTATACTTCTGTGTATAAGGCTATAAATTAATTTACCAATACCGAATAGTACAATACTCGTAATGATATAAATTAGTGAATGTATTATTGATGCACTATCTAGATATTCTTGAATAGTTTCCATTGTGTAATTTTTTAAATACTTAGTTATTATTTCCCGAACCCACCACTTCTTGAACGTGACGAACTGTTACTATACCTTGAACCACTTCTGCTAGTCCGATTAGACTTACTATAGCTTTTACTTGAAGAATACCCTCTCGAACGAAGTGATGAAGCACTTTTAGTAACTTTACTATTTACATTATTTTTAAACGAGCTTGATTTCTTTGACCAAGAACTAGTCGTATTTCTATTAGATTTAGTACCGTGTTCTTTATTTGCGCCATAATAACTTTGCTTATTTCTGTAATTACGATTATAATCATTATAGTGCGATCTAGAATATCCGCCATATCCATAGCCTCCATATCTAGGGCCATAAAATAAATCAGACATCAAGCGGTAACGACCGTAAAAAGCCCAAAAGGAACCTCCACTACTATTTGTTTGCCAATGTCCATAGCGAGTATTCCCAACATAGTTGTCAACTCCTGCAGGAGAAGAATTCTTATCTAATACGCCATTTTTCTTACTTAAAATGGTCATTCCTAAATCTCCTTTGTACTCATCAAAAGTTATAGGGGATACTTTTAGCCAATCTGTTTTAACAATTTTAATGTCACTTGCAACTGCAGTTGTATCATTTAATTCTATTTGAGATAGAGTAGGAGCACCTTCATCAATTAAAATTTGATATTTGTGATAATAACTATCTGTGTCTTCCTTGTAATCCATATCGGCAAGAATGACACTGTAATTACTTTTGTCAATATACTTAGTTATAATATTGTCGACTGGTGATTTTACAAATTTTGGTTTGTCTGAGCCACATGAAAAGAGTAGTAGACAAATACACGCATAAAAAAGTGGTGTAAGTAGTTTCATTGAGTTATTAGTTTTGTTGTTTCTGTATTTTTTTCGATATTAAGTCGCAATATAATCGATTGTATTAGTTAGTCTGTATAAGCAGGCAAAATGTTACTGATATCTCTATTTTTTATTACGATACCAACGCTCGCTTCAAAATCGTCATCACCCCATTGCTCTATGGTTAAACATTTTTCCTCTTCGTCATCAAGGTAGTCAAACGAAATAAGTTCTTTCCAGTCTTCATTTTCAGTATTTCTGAAAAACCCTGGAGATTCCTCGTCAAGGAAATAGGTAGTGCCTAAGTAGTTAATTTTTTTAGGAGGCTTTCCATTAAGCTCCAAATAGTCCAATACTTCCGGCCCTAGTCTTCGAAATTTAATTTCTTCAGATACCGTAACAATAAGTTTACCGTCATCTTCAACGTGTAAATACCGTGTTTTACCTTTTGAAATAATTGTAAATTCACGTGTAAAGAAATTACTTCCCCAGTCATACTCGGACATTTTAGTGACCGTCCAAGTTTCATAGTCGTAATCTAACAAATAACCATTTTCTAAATCAGTTACTTTTATGTCAGTAGGATCGTAGTGTTTTTCTTCGTCCTTTTTATTTTTAAATATATCGAATATTCCCATTAGTTTTTTCTTTAAAATTATAAGTAGTAATTAATCTCCTCCACAACCTGAACATGAAGAGCAACTTGAGCAAGAGCTACAGCTAGAATCAAACCAACTGCTTGAATCTGAATCACCTCCCCACGAGTCAGAGTCAAACCAACTACCAGAGTCATCAGTAACTGGCTCATTTATAGATATTGGATCTTCACTAAAACAGTTTGAGTCTTCAAAACTTGTATCAGATCCACTATTAAAAACATCGTCAGATGTATTTAACTCTTCGGCGTATCCAATATCATCACCAGTTTCTGTTTCATAATGAGTATCTGTTATAATGGTATTATGAGAATGCATAACATCAGACCATAAGAAACTATAGAAAAAGTAGTCATCTATTCCATAATAACCTCCGTAAACACCTCCACGACTTGTATTTGTAGGGATATCCTTTTTGGTTTTTACTTTTTGTTTAGGTAGAATATGTTTAGTTTTGATATATGTTTCAATATCGTCAGCTGCAATTTGTTTTTTCAACTCTAATTTTAATTGATTTAAGAAATAGTCAAACAAAATAGTTTTTTGCTCCTTGAACTTATCAAACACTTCTTGTGTATTAACTGTTTGGTTGATTTTTTCATTAATGTCACCAAACCTAAAGTCATTAAATAAACCTGCGATTTTTATTTCTATAGGGTATACGCCAACTAAATGATCTCTATTAATATTTACTTCAATTAAGTATTTAAAATTATTATCATGATGCTCTAAAACTAATTTTAATTGTTTAAAATGTATTGACATAGCATCATTAACTTCAATTTCATATTTATCTAAAGCTAATTTTAAGTCGTTGTCTTTCCCTTCTTTATCATGATAAAAATCAATGTCATCATGGGATATTTTAATAATATTAGTTATTCCTAAACCTCTGAAAGTAGCATTTAATTGTTGTAGAATTGCAACGGCAGTAAAGGTCTCTCTTTCTTCCTTATCTGAAACAGCACCAAGTGTAAGTTGGTGTAAAAACTTTTTAAAAGCTTTGGTAGGTTTTATTTTTTTAATTTGTGTGATCTGTGATGGATCAATAGTAATGATTCCTTCTAAATACATAAGTTAGATTTTCTTTTTTAATTATGACAAGCTCCACATTTGCTAGCTTCCCATTCTTCAATAGCAAGATTTCCCCAAATTGCTTCTGGAGGTTTATTGTAAAGTTTTATATAGTGTTCAATTGTTTTTTGATAGATATTATGGTCTTCATTTTCGCTAGGCGTATGATGTATAAACCTTTTAAAATGAGTCGTGCAAAATTCTTGATAATATCTTGTAAAAAGTATAAATTCATGCCACGCCAAATCTACAACTAATGAAGGACTTAATTTTTCATTTGTGGTGTGAATTAAGTTTAAAAACTTAATCATTTCTACTAGCAATTCTTCACTTGTAATATTATATTCTTCACAAATATGATCAACCTTTTTTTTAAGTAAAGGAATTTGAGTTTGTATGTCGTTTAGTTTTTGATTCATATTATGATTCCTTTTCAAACCCTTTAGCCAACACTTCTTTAATTCCTTCTAAATTATCAGAAAATTGCATCATTTGCCCAAGTACTTGAGCCATTTCATTTTGGTTTCCAAAGCCTTTTAATTTGTTGTTTTTCACAAAAGTAGATTTAATGGTTTCCCAACGTTCTAGCTCAACATCACTTAGTGTAGCCGTCATTTCTTTATATTTTAATAAATTCGCTTCAGCGGCACTAGTTAGGGTTTGTGACTCACTTTCGTAATGAGTTAATAACAAACTATTCAGTTCATTATCGTTCATTATCGGAACAATTTTAGCTACTAGCTTATTCATGTCACGATAGGATCCTTGTAGTTTAAAAGAAGGCTCTGTTCGATAAACATCTTCCATAGCGGCAGATTTTATGTACTGCTCATTCGCTTTCAACACGGTATCTCTAACTCGGATTACTTTTTCTAGCACCGAAGTATAATCCTGTAATTCTTGTTTGGTATGATTCCCTTGTACGGTTAAGTTATCTTGAGCTCCTTGTTCAATATGGTTTACAATGCTATACACATCCTCAAAGTTTTTGCTACTTAATTGACGTAATATGTCATTGGATGTTAGGGCATTTTCTATCAAACTCATTTTGAATAAATCTACTGTATCCCCAATAACATCTCCTAGGTTATAAATATCCGCCCTGTTGGCTAACATATCTGGAATACGGAATTTGTCTCCACTTTCCGTATACGGGTTACCTGCCATAATTACACAGAATTTTTTATCTCTGAAATCATAGGTTTTGGTATTTCCTTTGTATACCCCTTCAATTTTTCGTTGTCCATCTGCTAAAGAGATAAATTTCTGTAAAAACTCAGGATTACAGTGTTGAATATCATCTAAATATAACATGACATTGTTCCCCATTTCAAATGCTAGGTTCAGTTTTTCTAACTCTTGTTTGGTAGCAGAGTTGTTTGCTGCCATAGGATCAACCGAAGTAATATCATGACCGATTGCTGGACCGTTTATTTTCATAAATACCAATCCTAAACGCTCGGCGATATACTCCATTAAGGTAGTTTTACCATAACCTGGAGGGGAGATGAGTAGTAACATACCCATACGGTCAGTACGTTTGTTTTTACCAACAGTTCCTAATTGTTTTGATAAATTATCACCAAATAAAGGTAAATACACTTGATCTATCAATTTGTTCCTAACAAAAGAAGATAATACTTTTGGTTTGAACTCGTTTAGCTTTAATTCTTGTTTTTGCGTTTCTGTTAATTCTTTTTTCGCAGTTTTATAATTGATAAAATCTTGAATGACTGTAGTCATGTATTGATTTAATCGATCAATAAATAAATGATAATTAAATGTATAGGTATGTCCGTCAATAACACCATGACTTCCTCGCAAAGTTTCAATACTTACTTTGGCAGGAATGTGATTGATTTCTTTTTGTACCGTACCATTAAAGAGTAACAGCGCTGTAGCTTCAGAAATATAAAAAGAGTTTTGATTATCAGTGGCACTAATAAATGATGTCAACCATTGCTGTGCTAATGCAACTTTATCTTTTACATCAGATAATAATGCCATACTTTTTTCAAAAGGATTTATTCCATTATTGCTTTTCAAAAAGGCAATAAAGGTCTCTTTTAAATCGATTGCTTTGGCGCTAATTATAAAGTTATCATTTTCAAATAATTCTTCAAACAGATATGCTGCAATTATTGTTGCCTCAAAATCGTTAAGTTCCCAACTGTTAATGAATTCTTTGATGTTATCTTCTAAAAGATCAATAACAAACTGATATTCATCAGAGTCAGGGAAAATTTGCAATACAGCTCCTGATGCTTTTATTTGTTTGTTTAGCGCGTTTTTTTCTTCAGTAGTTAAACTGTTCCAGAAAAATTGAGCGTAGGCCCTTGTTGTAGGTTTGTACTTTAATAAGCCTAAATTTTCTTCGGTTTTTAGTAAAGTAGAAAGTATGGTAATGGCATCCTCGTCATGAACACCTTTTACATAACCTTCTGTATAATTTTCACTACTTTGTTTTTTTACCAAAGCAGTTAAATCATCGGCATTAAGAAGGGATAGTTTTTTTAAACCTTCATTGATATAAATTTTATATGCCAAATATTCTGAACGGTAGACTTCTTTGTTTTCTGAAACCAACTCCTGATTCCAAATATGTTGTGAGGTGTTTAAAATATCATTTTCAATTTTTTCATAGAAATCAGTTCCAGTTAAGTGAAAATATAAAGCGTCATTTTTAGCAACGATGTTGAGGTCTAAAGGTTGCTTGTTAACTCCAAATTTGTGTTTCCCAAGTTTGATGATATTATCACCATCTTCATATAAATCAAGTTTGTCTTTAAGTTTACGTACCGTTTCCTCTTTAGATGATTTTAAATTAGATTCTAAAGTTTCAGCTTTTCCAATTTCTTCAATGTCTTTTAATTGCTGAATTATGCTTTGAATTTTACTAACCATTAGGTCAGCAGCGTAGTATCCGTTAATTTCTTCTGAACTATTAAAGGTAGCGGCTTTTTTAGTAATGCTTCCTAAAATACGTTCCGCAGCATTCTGTAAGGTAATCGCTTTTTTATTTTTAGCCTCTACTAAGGTGTTTTTTCTAGTCTCAAAGGCAGCGTATACTTCCTCACGCTTTTCAATTATTTGAGAGATATACTCGTCAAAATCAGCAAATTTCCCTTCTAATTCTTCTAGTTGTACAGATAGCTTAGTAAGGTATTCATCACACTTTTCAGGAGTATTGGCAATATCAATAAAGTTGATAATACTCTGGTCAAATAACTTTAATTGCGCAATAAAATCAGCTTTACTTTCAGATTCATTTAACGCTTTGGCCTTACGTTTTAATCCTGCTTTTAGTTGGTTTATTTCTGAAAAAAGTAAAGAAATACTATCGATTATCGATGTGGAATGTGAAGTGTCATCAATTTGTAAGTTATTGACGATGTCAATCAACATTTCCAAATCAGTACTTATCTGATTGATGTCTGCTTCTAGTTCCTTTGCAGCTACTACCTTTTTAATGTTTTCTAATACTGTTTCTTTTTCCTTTAATCGGTTATGATAGGGTAGTAGTGCTTTTTCATCTAAAAGAAATGCTACACAACGCCTGGAAATACGTTCTGTCTGTTCCTTGATTTCCAAGGAAATTTCTTCAATCTGTTCGGTACTTGTGTATCGAATATCTTTTAAGCTAATAGTTGCTCCTTGAGCACCACGAAGTCTCGTTAATAGTGTTACAAAATCATCGATGCTCTTAAAACTAGAGTGTTTTATTTTATCGAATAATTCCGTTATTTCAATTTCAACTTTTAAAGTAGCATTTGTTGCGGCTTTTTTTAGTTGAACAACTTTTTCAAATTCATCTATAGCTGCATTTGCAGTGGTGTTTAGTTCAGAAAGTGGAATGTTTAAATTACCAGTTTCCGGATCATTAATCCAATAATACGAATCTAAAACATCAGTACTCTGTTTGCTAATATCATCATATAAGCCATCATAATTATCTTCTTTATTCAGTAAAGTAATAACTGCCTGACATTCGGCCATAGCTTTTACAATGTCCTTATTTCCTATTTTGTATAATAACGAATCATTATGGTTATCAGCTACTTTTATGGTTTTAGAAAAAGGTGTTTGCCAAATTTGTATGACATGATGTTTAGTAGCTTCTTCTTCAGCTTTAAAATAACATAATTCACCATTTTCTAATACGGTAAAACCATTACAGATAATAGGCGTGTTTATTTTTTGCTCAATGATATTATACGTCATTAGAACGTAATCTCCTTTGGCTTCTTCATAGAAGATGTACAAGAAATCTTCTCCATTTGGAGAGCTTATTTTCTGTTGAAATTTTACTTGTTCAATACTTTTTTCAAAGGTTTTAAATTCACCAGTTTGTAAATAGTATCCGTCAGGAAAAATTAACCCGTGATTGTCGGGTAGGAGTACTGCAGTATCTTGAATACTTTGTATGCTCTTTACTTGTTGCACTTTATGGTTATATACAAAATAACGCGCTTCTTCTTGGTAAGGAGTAATACTTAATACGGTAAGATTTCCTAAATCAGCAAATAGAAACTTACCATCTTCTAGGGTTTGATCTCTATGTTCAACAGGTTCATTATAAATCCCTTTTCCATCACTAGTATTGTCTTCTATTTTGATGGTTAAATCGCCACCGATGGTTTCCACAAATAGTTTATCTAATATAGAAACATGTGGATGAGCTCCATTACGATGCATGTCATAATTGGTTTCTTGCCAATTGAATTCATGCTGTCTAGGGAAATTATATTCATGGTCGCTACGATTATCAACATAGCTTAGTGTGTTGTCTTTTATAAGCCATTTAAAGGTTTTTATATCTTCCGTACGGTCGCTTACTTGAAAAACCATGTGTAAATAGTTGCCAATAATACTGAACTTAGCAAAAAGGGTGTTTCGGTAGTATTTATATAAGTTGTGGAAATCACTAACAAACAGCGGATCATTAATGAAGTCTAACGATTGTTCTTGAAAACGATTGTCTTTGTATTCATAAATACTAAATACATCGTTTAGTTCAATTTCGGTACGTAAACCAAAATGCACATTATAACCAAACAGACATTTATTACCAAAAGCAATGATATCCCTTGCAATACATGAGTTTTCAGTATTTATCCGATCGTTAGCAATCAGTTTTGTTTCAATAGCTCCAAATACATCTTTACGAGAAGTATTTAATGTTGTTAGGCGAGATGCTAAGTCGGTTTTATGCTTTTGCAAACGAGATTGTATAATCTCATATGTTCCGCCTTCTAATTGATTGTTATGTTGGTTGGTTTGTTCTTGCATATCCTATATTGGTAAGCTATGTTTTAAGAGTGTTGTAGGTTTAGTTTGGTAAATTTAAAGAAGCAATTACTGTTTCTAATTCTTCTTTCTTTTGAGTGCCTACAATAAATCGTTTCCCATTTTTTAATTTTATAAATAAACCTTTTGATCCACGGGTATTATAAACTGTTCCATATCCTGTCCATAATCTAATTCCCCATCCGCCAATAAAGCCATAATCTATTACTTTTACCTTTTCAACTTCTGACCATTTAACAGTTCTTTTGATAAATGGGAAAAAAGAAAAGTATAAAAAGGATTTGTTTATAGATGTTTCAAGTTTCATAAACACAAAAAGTAATAAGGTTGTAAGTACTACAGAACAGTATACTATACAAGGAACCAGATCTAATTCTTGCCCAATAATTGCAGGTATAATACTAAGTCCAATCAATATTGTAAATGTCAACCATGGATTAAATCTTTGTGTTTCTTGAAACTGAATGCTCATAATAATTAAATTGAAAATTCTATTACTGTTAAGCTATATGTTATAATAGTTAATACGGTAATTGTTATTAAAACAGTAAGCCCTATCAATTTTCGCTGATAAACGTTATTACTTCTATGTAATCGCTCCTTGATTTTTAAAAGCTGTTTTTGAGTAGCTTTTTTAAATTGAGGTTTTTTCTTCTCATCATTACTTGATAAATAAATACTTTCTTTATCAAAAGGAGTACGTTGTTGTCTTCTGTTGTTGTTTTTTAAGCTTGTAATCATTGCTTGTATTCCCATATTTTTTGAGTATTAAAAGTTAATAATCGGTTTGTATAAGAATGAAGCAGGTTTTAGTGTACTATAAACAATAAAGTTTCAACAAGCTCATTCTGATATTTTATTTCGTCATGAAGAGCTTGTCGAAATAGTTTCTAATTCAATTTATGATTGGATAATCCTAAAGCGTTTGCTAGGTTAGACAAATTCATAAAATTGTTTTGTTCATCTGTTGAGGTCGATTTATTTTGTAAGTCCAATAATAACTTAGAAATGGTTAAGTTTTTAATGTCTTCAGAACCGATACCGTAATTGGTAGCAAAATCTTTGATTTTATCTAACAAGTTTCCTTTTACATCATCACTTCCTAAAATAGCGTCTTTTACTTGAGTGATGTTGTCAGAGTGGTTCACTAATCTGTCAATACCTTTAGATTTTGTAATTTGTCCGATAATTTGATCGAAGAACATCGTTTCACCACCTACAATATCAATATTAGCAGCTCTTAAAGCTTCACCAATTACAGCAGCTTGTGCGTCGGCAATTTCTCTTTGAATATTGATTTCTGCTAGGTCAACTTGTAATTCTTTGTCTAAACGTAATTTGAATTCTTCGTGCTCTTTACCTACACCGTCTAACTTTTTCATCGCTTCAGCTTTCTCTTCAATTCCAACTGCTTCAGCTAAGGCAATTTCTTTGTTACCTGTAGCTTCTGCTAAAGCTTTTTCTTTAATTACTTCAGCTTCTGCAATTCCTTGAAGTTTTAATGCTTCCGCTTTAGCTTCAATACCAGCTGCTTCAGCAACAGCAGTTTTTTCTATAATAGTAGCTTCAACTAAACCTTTTTTCTCTTCAGCTTCAGCTTTAGCGTGCATTACTTGTGCTTCAGACATACCCATTGTAGCTTCTTCTTTAGCTGTAGCTTCTGCTAAAATTTTACGTGCTTCCGCTTCTTTAACAGATGCTTCTTTTTGTGCTTGAGCTTCAATATTTATTTCTTCGGCTTTTTGCTTAGCAGCTTCTTTTTCTGCTTCTGCCATTTTAATTCGCTTAATTAAGTGTTCTTCAGCTGACTTTTCCGCTAAAGTAATAGCCACTTGCTTTTCACGATCAGCACCTTTGAAAGCTTCAATATCTTTCATGTTTTCTTGCTCCTCTACAACTCCTTTTTCTAAAGCAACACGATCACGAATAACATCCTGAATGTTTTTCTTTTCAATCTCTACTGCTTTTTCTTTGTCTATTTGAGCCAGAGTTACTAAACGTTCACGTTCCGTAGCTTCTAAATCACGATCTTTCAACACACGTTCTGTTTCAACAACATCTGTACGTTCTTTATTTTTAGCAGCAACAATTACCTGACGTTGTTTGTTTTCTTCTGCAATTTGTAATTTTTCTTCCGTAGCAATACGTGCTGCTTCAGATTTTAATCGTTCTTCTTCAGCAACCTTTAAAATTTCTGCTTCTTCACGAGATACAATGTTTGCGATTTCACGTTTTTGTTGCTCTTCTTTTTCAGCTAATTGTTTATCTAATTCTAAAATAGCTTCACGCGCTTCAACATCTTGTTTACGGATAGTTTTTTCCTCGTCTCGTTTGATTAAGTTTGATTTTACATTTTGAGCAGCGGTTAATTCCGTAATTTTCTTGATTCCTTCTGCATCAAGAATGTTATCAGCTTTAAGGTGATCTATATCTGTTTGTTCTAAGTAATCAATAGCACAATCTTCTAAAGTATATCCGTTTAAATCACGTCCGATTTCTGTAATAATTTTATCTCTAAACTCACTACGAGATTCATATAATTCAATAAATTCAAATTGTTTACCAACAGTTTTTAAACCCTCAGAAAATTTAGCTTCAAATAATTCATTTAAAGTAGAAATATGTGATGCTCTTTCGCATCCGATAGTTTGTGCTACTTCAATAATAGCATCTCTAGATTTGTTTACTCTAACAAAGAAAGCTACTTTAATATCAGCTCTCATATTGTCTTTACAAATTAATCCATCTGAAGAGATTCGCTCAATTTCGATTTTTTTGACCGAAATATCCATGATTTCTACTTTGTGTAATACTGGTATTACATACATTCCTTTATCAAAAGCAACGGCTGTACCTCCAAAACCAGTTTTTACCAAGGCTTGTCCTTGTGCAATTTTCTTGTAAAACATTGCAATAATTGCAATGAAAACAATAAATAAAAATATGATAGCTACAATAAAATAAATAAATATTTGAGCTCCAAAACTTAATGTGTCCATAAATTAATTAGTTTTATATGATTTAATGAAATAATATTTTTTGTCAGTAGATTCCTTAATAATCAAAACTTCCTGACCCGAGTTGATTTTTTCTCCATTAAGAGATTTTGCATAAACATTAATAGGACTAGAGTCTATAATTAGTTTTATTGACCCTAATTTATCTCCTGAAAGATTAGATAAAAGAATCCCTCTTCTTCCTAATAAGTCCAATGCTTCTTCACCTTTTTTACTAAAATTTTTAAAAAAACTTTTAAAAGGAGTTGTTAGTAATTTGGTTAAAATTAATGATGGAATTATCGCTATAATGAATATGAGAAACCCTAAACTGTTTTCATAACTGTGGGTGAAATTTGTAAAAAACACAGTTAAAAACCACCAACATAAAATCCAAAATGTGAAAGTGAACATAAAAGGCAACTCAACAAAATTGAAGTACACTAGTATTACTTGCCACCATTTTAAATCTCTCTTTCTATTTGGGAGTATATTCTCCTTCTTTACCTCGGCATTCGCGAAATCATCAAAAGAAACATTGCTAGAATCTAAAGTAGTATCCGTATCAATGTCAATATCCGTATCAATATCCACATCCATATCAACTTCTACATCAAAGTCTAGATCGAAATCTAAACCCGATAACATGGTTAGTATCCAATATAAAAATAGAATAATAAGCAATATAGATAATGGCATATTAACCGATGAAAAAATAATGTCAGTTAGTCCGTTGTTCATATATTATGATTCTTTAGTATCGTCACTCATACCCAATTGTTTTTTTAATTTGTCCAAGTCACTTTCGGCACTTACCTCTGTAGTGTCAATGGCTGCATTTAATTCATCGTCAATACTTTTTGAATCGTTTGCAATGTCTCCGTATGCTTCAGCTAATGCTTCATCTTGCTCTACTTTTTCCTTCATACGTTCTAACAAACTAACAGTACTTGAGCTATCAATTTCTGCCATTTGTTTGTTTAAGTTCTTGGTAGCGTTACTTACTTTAACTCTAGCTTTTAGGGTTTTCAATTCATTTTCCCATTTGCTAATGTTAGATTTTATGC
>Ga0209292_1002670_pt1 | contig 20265 bp, 21 predicted proteins | sample GOMGulsemesocosm_2_FD_184634 | JGI IMG/M metagenome (GOLD analysis project Ga0209292, IMG submission 184634) | Methane-oxidizing microbial communities from mesocosms in the Gulf of Mexico - GOM9C Gulf of Mexico (SPAdes) (version 2) | ecosystem: Environmental > Aquatic > Marine > Cold seeps... | reverse complement strand
CCAGGACCTTGATCTCTTATTTTTACTTCAAGTAAGCATGCATGCCCTTCATTCTCATTTAAATCGTTTATTTCTATTGTTATTACTCCTTGTTCAGGACTAAATTTTACTGCATTTGAAAGTAAATTCACTAACACTTGAATCATCAAGTTTTCATCTACCCAAACATGCGTTTCAACAATTGCTTCCTTTTTAATATCTAGTAGGGCTTTGTTAGTCTGGATATAAGCTTCCATTTCCGACAAAGCTGAATTCATTATTGTTATAAAATCAACTTTTGTAGGATTGAATTGCGTTTTTCCAGTTATTAATTTTTCAATATCAAGAAGATTATTTATGAGTACGAGTAATCTTTTTCCACTTAAATTGATATTATGAAAATAGCGAATTAATTTGTCTTTTTGTAACTTGGAAATATCATTGTCTAAAACCTTAAAACCTAGCTTTGAAAATCCCAGTATCGAATGCATAGGGGTTCTAAGTTCATGAGATATATTTGCCAAGAAAACAGACTTTGCACTATTCGCTTGCTCTGCACTTTGTTTAGCCACAACCATTTCATCATGTGTTTTGCGCATTTCTATATGGGCTTGCGTGAGTTCTTTGATGTGATTAGTTCGATTTCTATGCCAAAAATACAATATTGTTATCAACATAGCCAAATATAATAAATATGCAATTGGGGAGTTAAAAGGTGCATATCGTACGATTATATTCAATTTACTTACGTCTCCAACTTCCCCGGTAAATGGTGATTGTGCTCTGACATTAAACTTATAATCTCCAGGAGATAATTTTCCAAACTGCATTGAATTAATATTAGATAATGGATAAGTCCATTTATCAGCCCCATCAAGCCAAAATTCATATTCAACTTCCTTTTGTCGTTCATATTCGAGCGTTGAAAACCTTAATTCAAGACCTATGTCCTCATGATTTAATGTTAATTTATCTGTAAATGTTGAAATATTTCTCTTACCTGTTGTTGGCGATAATAAACTAATATGGCTGAACTCAACTTTAGGTAAAATATGCTGTTTTGGTTTTAATTTAGATGGTGAAAACAACGTTATCCCACTAGGCGAGCCATAAACGAACAAGTCTTCATTTATCTTTAAGTATGCCCCCTCATTAAACTCATTACTTGATAAACCATCATGTATTGAAAAATGCTCTATAAACATAGTATCCTGTCTTAAATGATAAATTCCAGTGTGAGAGCTGAACCATATATCTCCTTGCATATCCATTTGTAAACCATAAATGATATTATCCTTTAGATCAGATGGATTGGTTAACCTATGAATTGAAGTAAAATCATCTGCATTTAAGCCTACTAAACTATCCCCCATAAATGCGAGCCATAAAATGTTATTTTTATCAACCAACCAACTCTCGACTTCAAATAATCTTCCCTTTTGTTCTATTGGAATCTCGTATATCAAACTCGTTGAATTTGACAGTAAATTAATCCCCCATAACTGTCCTTGAGTTGAAAATAGCATCATATTTTTGTTAGGAAGCACTCCTAAAAATCGATGTGTGCCCTCAACAACAACACCCGTTTCAGATAGATCAAATTTTTGTAACTTTCCTGTTTTCAATTCAAATTTATAATACCCTTTTCCACTTACGAACCATAAATATCCAAAAGAGTCTAAATACGCGCCAGTCATCCATGACTTTAATATCTTAGAGTCACTGTCTTGAAGTAATGTTATAGGTTTTAGTTTTTTTGAAATAAGGTCAAAATATTTTAATCCAGAATCGGTCACTAATAACAAATCATTTTTATATTGAAATATATAATTAATTGAATCTGCTTTTTCTTTTTCACTTACTAAATAACTATTAATATCAAAATTTGTTAGATTCAGCTCATTAAGGCCATTTTCAGTTCCAATCCAAAGTGTATTTTCATCAGATTTGGAAAACGACCAAACCACATTGTCGCTTATCTTTACCTCATTATTTTTGCTGTATACATTAACGAAATTCCCAGTAGATGGTCGCCAATAATATACGCCATCAGATAAGGATGTTGCCCAGATATTTTTATTTTTATCTAGTAGTAATTTATAGATAGTGTTATCTGTCAGTTGATATTTAGATGAACTAAATTGCCATAAATTTTTTAATTTCTTGTCACCATAAAATATATACATCCCATTTGATGTTGCTAAATGTAAATTATTATCATCATGTATAATTCCCCATATTGCCAAATTAATAACCTCATGGTTGAAATTTAATGAATAATTTTTCATTACCATGAACTTGTATATTTGACTCATTGGCAAAGAATATAAACCATTTAATGTACCAATCCACAGGGTATCATTGCTGATATAAATCGGTTTTTTATGTTGATTAGTTTTAGATGTAGTTCCAAGAGGAAATTCAACTGCTTTTAACTGTTTATTAACGAGATCATAAATAAATAGCTTTTTCGATGTCGTAATAAAAATTATTGAATTTTTTATATATATCTGTTCGATTATTTCTTTTTTATCAATTACAGAATCAAGTTTCACAACTGATTGTAATGTTTGTTTATTGGAAGATATTTTGAATATTTGGTCATGGTTAGCAATCAATATCGTGCCATCGTCTTTACTTGCAATAGAAATATAAAATGACACTTTCCTTTTATTTTCTTCATTTGTAGGCCATAAAATATGCCTCGTTTCTCCTGAATTAGTATCAAAACTAAATATACCGGATTTTTGTGTACCTATCCAAATACTTCCCTTATTATCATTATGCAAATCAACAATATGTGATCTTTCCAAAATTCCTTCAGAACCTTTAACTCTTGTAATTTCATAACCATCAAATTTATTAATGCCCATTTCAGTTCCCAACCAAATAAAACCAACATCATCTTGTATAATGTCAGTAATGTGCCCTACAGATAGTCCTTCTTCAGTCGATATTCTGGATAATACAACTTGCTTAGCACAAACACTAAAGTTGATAATTAAAATAAATATGCATATGATAAATATATTTTTTATCATTTTCATGTGTAACCAATTTTATGATAAATGTCATGAACAAACATAGCTTTGTTCCTTTCAAGTTATGTCTTGAAGTAGTTGTATTATCTTTTGTAAATCATCTCTAATCACACTTCCTATATCCGTCGCCTTTCGTGATTTATTCATACATTCATCTGATAATTTCATAATTAAATGCTCTTGATCTTCCTCTAATCCCATACGGGGTATTTCCCAATCTAAAGAAGCCTGAAATTCAGAAAATACTTTTTGAAGTTCATCTTGCATACTATCAAATGTATTACTTGTAAAGTTAGAAATAGACATAATTTTATTTATAGTTTCGTCAATTTTAGCTCTTTGTTTTTCTTTAATATTTAGTTCATATATTCTCAGAACACATTTATCTAAACCTGTCAGTATTACGGGCAAAGTATCAATTAATCGGCCGTATTTAGTATCATCTTCTTGTGGCATATTTTTAATTAATATTTGAACTTGGGAGCCATTAAATTGTGCTCTTGTTTCAAAGCTGAAGATACGTTTTTTTTTCGCGAGTAATTCCATTAATTCCCTTTCAATTGGCGTACTTAAAACATTATTAGACATACAACTTTCAAAATTATCAGTTTTAATTCTAATACAGCTATTAAGCTCCATACCTTTACTCCATTGAAAAAACTTTTCACACAGCGCCGCATAGTCTGTTACTAAAAACATTTCCTCCATAATCCTAATGATTTCACCCAACTCACTACTAATAGTCATTGCAGTGAAAGCCATTTCATTTGAGGTTGTAACAGACTGCTTTAGTTCATTTGTTTCAGTTTTATATTCTAAAGTACGATTTATTTTTTGTAGTAACTCTTCTGGCTCGAAAGGCTTTACAAGATAGTCAATTGCACCAGCTTTATACCCTTCTATTCGATTTTCAGCCTGCCCAAAAGCAGAAACAAAAATCACTGAAGTATTATTTTCACAATCTATCTCTTTAATTTGAGAGCACACCTCAAGACCATCTAATCCAGGCATATTAACATCAAGCAAAATAATATCTGGTAACTGCTTTCGGCATATTTCCAAACATTCATAGCCATCAATTGCCACCGAAATATCAGAAAAATCATCAATAAGAAACTCTGTTATTATTTCTCGATTCAGGGGTTCATCATCTACTACGAGTATTTTTGCAATGTCATTCATATTACGTATTAACCTATCTATCGTGCATATATAAAATATAGCAAAATTACGACATATGGATGCTTTATTGCACGAGACAATAAATAAACATTTACGATGTTGATGAGTATATAAAGGAGGGGGAGATAAATTTCAAAAACCTACTAGCTTTCAATGGTATGGATGTTTAATTACTTCATTTCAGTTTGTTTCAAATGCATTTAAGATATTAAATCGAACATTAAAATTAAATTGAATATCTTATAAATTAGTATTTTCACTCAAACTTAGGCAGTTAACATTAGCATTTCTTCGCCAATTTTTTTACGTATATCCATCAGGTTTATCGCAGTTTCATGTTGCTGTTTATCAATTGCCGTTTCCGGGACCCATTGCGGTATGCTTTCTGATTGACCATTTTGATCAACAGCAACCATAATCACAATACAATGGGTGGTTAATCTATGATTTAATGATTTTGGGTCACATGCATTTACTTCTAAAGCAATATGCATTGAAGAATTTCCGGTATAAATCACCTTAGCATCGACTTCGACTAAACTACCAACATGAATGGGAGCAACAAAACGAATACCACCAGCATATGCGGTAACACAATAACGGCTACTCCAACCTGCAGCACATGCATAAGCAGCCAAATCAATCCACTTCATTACGGCCCCACCATGTACTTTACCACCAAAGTTAACATCTTGAGGTTCAGCCAAAAATCGCAGGGTAATATCTCTTTGGGGTTTATTCATTAATATACTCGCACTGTTATAATTATCACTGGGTTGATTTAATAGCTTTGCAGGTATTGTTCCAAAATATAAAGCCGTTACTTATCATTCAACTACGAAGTTAAAAGCACCAAACCTTACCAAGCAGTGAGCCATAGTAGGATACAATGCACCAAACAGGATCAAAATATTTAGGTTAGTTTTTAAAACACGACATCTGTACTGCATTAGAATATATAAAATAGATTCTACCGATGTTATTTAAAGGAGTTATTCAATTTCGGATTTTCTTTCAGGAAGTTGATAAGAGGTAAAAATAAAGGCTTTGGTAAATTGTTTAAATCAAACCATTTCCATTGCTTACATTTATTGGGTTCTTTGACTTCAACTTCACCATTACTATCATGGGCAATAACAAAGAGTGTTACATAATGTTTATTTTCGGCTTCAAAAATATCGTTAGTAAATCCGATCTTTTCAAATGAATTTAAATTTAATCCTGTCTCCTCCAAACCTTCTCTTTTGGCACATTCTTCAATGCTTTCTCCTACTTCTAAATGACCGCCAGGTGTAGCCCATGTGTTAGCACCATGTGCACCAATTCGCTCACCTAAAAGAATTTGATTATCTCTAAAAACAACGACTGCAACACCAATACGTACGACACTTTTCATTTAATTCCTCTATGTAGCTTCAAAACAATATATTTTTAAATTTTCACTTTAACACCACAAAAAACAAGGACGCAATAAGCGCCCTAGTAAATTGAAATTATTAAAGTTTATTCAACAGACTCTAACTCTTCAATTCTTTTGTCATATGTTTGTGCTTCATTGATAAATTTTTCATATTCTTCGTTATTTTCCAATGCAACACGGGCTCTTTCATAATACTCGGCACTTTTCTTTTTATAATAGTCGATCATATTTCCCTCTGTTTTCTTCCTGATAACAGGCAAACAAATTACAGAAAAAATTTACTTATTACAATAGAAAATATTACAAATATGAAATATATTTCTACGTAGTATAGAATCCTATTTTTGCCATATTTAATTCCCTTTTTCTCATTTTATTTAGATGAAATATTGAAGAGTTGATCTCATTACTTCCATTTAATCGGAAGTAATGAGATCTATTGGTAAAGCTAGCTGGTACTTGTTTACTCGTAAAAAATTGCGACCAATCCATGCAGTCAATATCATATCGTTGCTCTACATTTTCACCTGCAACACTAAGTACTGTAGTGTAAATATCTTCAATCATAACGGGCGCAGTATTTGTTATATTGGCGATAATGCCTAAGCGAAAATGCATTTCGTTTTCAAATAGACTGTTTACTTGAACAGAATTTATATCCGACATATTGGAATTCAATAAAATTTTTTTTACCAAGCCAGCAACAGTAAAAAGAATATAATAAAAACCCTGTTATTTTACGTATAGATATTGAACGTTTCGTTGTGTTTTTGTATTCATTTTAATTCTCTAGTGAAGCTAACTTAATGGACTTACTATAAGATTAAATGATGCTTGAATTTGCATATTGCTAACTATAAGCGCTTAACTACCCGTCTAATGATTATTCATATTACTGCTTGGATTGAGTTCAATCGATTCTGTAGAGACCGTTTGATTTTGATTTAATGATATGCCCTTAAAAGCTAACCAAATACCGATTGTCACCTCAAATAATGCCCCAGGAGCCATTGCATAAGCCAATTCTGTTGGAGGATTATGTAAGATGATATTGACAAAGCCATACACCACCATCGTGGCATAGGTAATCATTCCCCAAGTGGATAAAACGCGAGGAATATAACGAGAAATATAGAACAAGTAACAATAAGCCACACCACCGATACCCATTGTGATCAATAGAATGTCATAACCAACGCCACTTAATTTACCAAAAAATCGGGCTAACGCCTGTAATTGTTCTGGTTGAAATACTTGTAAATATTCAGCGCCGCTTAACAGCATCAATATCGTTAGATAGAACATAATAACAACGCACCCTAAAACTGCTTCTGAGAACCTAAAGATTAACCCAAACAATGCGAGACTTTTATTCACTGGCTTTAAAATAATATAAAGCGCCCAAGAAAGTACCATAACCAAGATAAACATTAAGAACTCGATCGCAATACCAATTCTAATAATACCCTCATGACCTATAATGTTATCTGCTGCATTTTTTGCTTTAAGTAGAGATCCCATATCAAAAATAGCACTCGGGATCAGGGCAAGTACAATTATAAGCACGTATGCTATTCCAGCAATATTTGTATAGCTGGTTTTCATGCTAGGTAATGCATTGGTCATATCATTCCTCTTTTTAAATAATCGGTTTTGATATGAAAAGTACCCCAATTTAGGTGTTGTGACGTCTTAATGGGCATATTCACACGTATTTTTTCAATTATTTTCAAAAAATTGCACTTTTTGTTGCTGTATAGAGATTATGGGGGTTACACCAGTTGTTTATTTTAACGCCGTGTTATTAGTCACCAAAGCTTCTTTTGCTAGTGAATCCATTTCAGATATTAACTTACACCCTCAAAAAGCTTTTATGCAGAATTTACGTTGGATCGGCCTACAACTAGATATGTAGGCTCAAAGTTACCCAAAGTTATAAATAAAAAATGATTTCCAGTTGCAACGATGTTTGAATATAGATTAAATCAATAATCAATAATCAATAATCAATAATCAATACTAAAACTCAATCTAATAATGCAGATGACCAAGATCACATAATAATTTTAGATTTTCACGAAAAGATGCAAAACGGAGGTCATGCTGCTATATCTATTACATATCAATGTATACGTAAATGTGGTGTACGATATTTAAAAAACGATACAATCTCTTCTATAGTAAATTATGTCAATACAGATGTGCTGTTATGTTTATAACCGGAGACTATAGTTGAGATCCAACCTTCCACAGTCCATTTTTTAATAAGCTGAATACTTAAGGGTATTTTGGATTTTTAATTTGCTAGGAGTTAAAAATTACATTATCACTCGGTTCATATACTCAGTATGCTGATCCTTTCCCCTATGTTCAGGAAAATGCCCAAAATTCACACTTTTGTCTCAATAGTTTTTAACTATTTTAATAAGTCTTTAAGTAGAATAGTTTTATTGAATTTGTTATTAATAGTGAAAGTAAAAAAGTGAGCGATATGTTCGGGTACTATTAAATTATTATGTGAAAAAATCATGAACAAAAATTTATTATCAACATGGAATACTAGTTCTAGTAAAAAAAGATCTACGATCATATTACCCGACGGTTGCCGTGACCTAATAATGAAAATAGATGAAGATGAAAAGCCTTTTTGGTTTATATCTCCTTTGTTTGATAAAACGGAAGTATTTTTAATAAATCCTAGCTCAGTTTTTTCAGGTTATAGAATGAAGCCTGGAGTTACTTTTTCCGAAAAAGAACTCATCGAATCAATTCAAGGTAATAGTTATAATCTCGATGAAATTTCGAATCGGTTAAATGATTACACTAGCTTAAATCACTCTGTGGAGGAAGCACTTAACTGTTTAGCTTCAAATATGGACTCAGTAAAAGGCACTGCAAAAACACTTGGCGTCAGTTCTCGAACCCTGCAGAGGTTAATATTCAAAGGAACTGATCGAACGCCCGCTTATTGGATTCTTCTTGCAAGAGCTAGGAGAGCAGCAAGAACACTAGTTGAATCAAGTTCTCTCGCCGATATAGCGGAAATGCATGGATACGCTGACCAAGCTCATATGAGCCGCGAATTCAAACGTTGGTTTGGTCTCAGCCCGTCGCTCATACGCAACACTCCAAACATCATCCGTCAATTGTTTAATAAAGGCTACGATTAAGCTGACACCGGAGTACATAGCTCAATCAAGAAACCATTATTATCTAAAACGTAAGCAGTCGTTTGCCCCCAAGGCATATTCTCTGCATCTTGAACAAGTTTTGCCCCCGCAGCTAATGCCCTAGCAAGGGCGGCTGGAACATCTGTTGTTTCAAATGCTATTTCAAACGTGGGGCTTGCTGGATTAACTTGAGCGGGGTTTTTCCCAATGCTGTTCATTAATTCTAGTGACGAGAAAGATAGTGTTGTATCTCCGGTGTCAAGCTCGCCATAGTCCCCGCTTTCATGCAGCATCTTCTGCTTAAACCCAAAAGCGTCTTCAAAAAACTTGAATGTATCTGCGACATTATTCACATAGAGGATGGTATATTTGAACTTTAGGCTTTTCATAGCACAATTCTCATAATTATTTAGAATAATAGATGTTAGATTGTGATAACTGTATTGTCTTGAATAAATGCGACAAAAAGTAGTTATTTCTTCAGAGTGACCAATATTTAGCCTCTTGAATTAATATAATTCACTACGAACTATTCACATAATACGATCACATGGACTTTTAATGTAAGCTCAAAAAGTTATTGATGTTAATGGTCACTTTATCGGAGAAACAGACTATTTTCATAAATCTTAGTTTTTAGATTCTTTGAACCTAAAACTATCGTTAGCAGCATTCAATTAAAAGTTCACTCTGTGACAACTTCTGACATTTAACATAGCGCTATTTTACAGCTACAATAAACTTCAAGTTTTCGTTTCGTTGGTGATCTTTTGAAGCAATATGCTCTAAAAATTCACTTTGAAACTCTGAATAACTTTCGCCTAATCGCTTTTTAAGCCCAGCTAGCCTATTTAACCTGGCTTCCCAAACACTTAAAACATCTAATCTTGCTGGGCCATCGAAGTTTAATTCGATGTCATTCACATCATCGTTACAATAAGTAATGTTAAAACCTGATTCAATTAATAGTGATTTTTGTCGAGAGCCAAAATCAAAATCATAAACACCAGACTTATAGGAATTAGCTTCAAACGTTTTCACTATTTCGTAATATTGACTATTTTTTTTCATATTTCCAGAAATGAAACAAGAGACATCTAGTAAGGCTATCCAGCCACCAGTTGGTAATGCTGAATATATAGAATTTAAACAGCGAAGAGGGTCAGCTAAATAGGATAACGAGAAACTTGACCAAAGTCCTGTGAATTGCGATAGCTGTGTAAAGTCTACATTTAAAAAGTTAGAGCAAATGAATTGCTCATTTATTTGCTTGTTTTGATTACAAAATTCGACAAACTCATAGTTAAGATCAACACCGACTACCTGCTTAACCTTCTTTGAAAATATATGAGATACATTTCCAACTGAGCTACCTAAATCTAATACAGTGTCAGTATTTTTTATTGGTATAAAATTTAAGTAGCTTTCCCAGTCTCTCCAAGTTTGCTGATTTTTATACTCTTCAATTAGTTCCATTGGGATCACTCTCGTTTAGAAATCATAAATACAGCGACTTATACTAAATGTAAATGCTATTCCATTCACCAATTGAACTCAATCGGAGAAGGCTACTCTCTTCATAAACCTTATATTTTGGACTTTTGAGATTATTGCTGCCGTTAGCAACGAATAAAGGTTCAGGTTTTTGAAAGAGATCTTAAACTATTTGAGCACCATCAACTTTTACTTGCCCACCTTCAATGATTAGTTCTAAATGACCTAAAAGTTCATCATCTGTTGCAGAGGATTTTTGCTTCCAAAGTACTCTAAGCCTACCCTTGTTTTTTAGATATCCCATAAATTCAGGCTCAGGTTTTAAGCTCGTTAGCATAGGCGTGTTTTCCCACTGGTTGTTAATGATTTCGCGCGTAGCATGTTTAAACATTTCCGTTGAAAAGTCTTTTGAAAAACTTTGATAATCCCTTTCATTGGCCGAGATAATTAAACTGCTCCAAATTGGCTTTGCTAATCTATTAATTTCTTCTTTTGTTAATTCATCTAATTGCATAATCTTGCTCCTGTACATTTGTAGTTAAAAGTTACATTAATCATTGAACACATCAAAGTAAAAACCGTGTATATTTCATAGGTATCATTAGTTGTTACTGGATTGCACGTATGGAGTATCGAAATAAAGTTAGATGTTGTTTAGAGTTTGTAAAAGAGCATGTTAAAAAAAGCTCAACTGGTTATCAACAACTTGCTGAGCGGTTGGGGGTTTCCGTACTGACTATAAAGAGACAGCTAAATGGTGACGAAATTTCCATGTCAAAGCTTCTTGCTTTGTGTGATGCGGCACAAGTAGATTTTGCAGATATATGGGAAAAAGTTGAAAATAGAAAAGCAGAACATAATGTATTTACGACAGAACAGGATTATGCATTTTATCATTTCCCTCATTTATTTCGATATTTCATAGAGCTGCTAAGCCAAAATTATCCTAGCAAGATTGAGAAGTCTTGGAATATATCACCAGCATCGACTCACATTTACTTACGTAAATTGGAAGAACTGGGCTTGATAAGCCTTTCAGAAAAAGCGAATCCAACGATTCTAATTTCTAAGCCGATGGGTTTTTCTGGTGAAAGTCTAAATGTAATAAAGGGTATTCAACAAGCCTTAATTGATGTCAGTGAAAAATTGATTGCTCCTCGTGAAGATGAGCCTTTTGTAATTGCAAAACCAATGTTACTCAACGAAGGCATAAGACAAAAAATGTATAAAGAAATTGCTGAGCTTGTATCTCGGTATGCAGAGTTGTCTGAACGATACTACTTTAACTCGAACCTACCACCTTTCAATTTAGTGATTTGTGACTATAAAGTTCAGGAAGAAGAGCCTTATCCAGATATTGTTGATGTAGCAGGATTTGAACTTCCTTCAGAGTAAACGTCGAGCCGATTTTTATAGGAAGTCAACCTACAAGGTTGGAAAACTAAACATCTAAAGCTCACTCAAGACGAATAATAAATTTATTAATATAACGAAAGCATAACCAACGTTCCCTCAAAGCTCATTATGCTTCCGTTGGTGTTTAGTTTGTAAACACTACTTTTATAATATCAGGCTCTAATCTTTGATAGTTTCATATGTAAATTGTGGTAGGCTTTTATCTACAGTAAAAAATACTAATAAAAGCCATTCTAAATGCTCGTAGTTACTTGTATTGCAAATTATTTAATAAATAGTTAAGTTGCTTAACTACCGTCTCGGGCTCGTAAAAATGAATATTATGTTCGGTGGTTCTAGAAAATTCAACTTTCATATTGCTTGAAAGTTTATTCATATCTTCAATCGATTTTATATACATGTTTTTCATTCTAGTCCACACAGGATTTTTGCCACGGTCAATCTCAGGAATCCAAATACCATCTTTAGCCCACAAAAGAACAAGAGGTGTATCTTTAAAATCATCTGTTTCTTTCAATATTTTTTCATTGGCTTTAAGATCGTATAAACCGAAATTTTTCATCGGATCATTCCAATATGATAATTCTTCTAGACGATCTGCTTCCTGATTTATATTATATGTTTCGGTTTCAGGCTTCCATTTAGCTATACGATTAGACCATTGACCATATTGACTAGGATCAATCAGCAGTATGCCAACAACCTCTTCAGGATAAAGATGATTGTATGCTCTTACAGGATAAGATCCGTAAGAATGACCAACCATGATATAAGGAGGATTTATATCAACATTTTTTAATAATGTTTGTAATTGTTTACTGGTATCATTAATTGTATTTGCTTTTAATAACTTGTCACTTTTCCCCATATGTGCTCGATCATATATACAAATCCTGTTTTTTTTGCTGATTTTCTCAATGACAGCCCCCCATTCACCTTCTGAACCATAACCATTAAAACCTGATTGAACGATGATACTAGGTGATTTTGAACCGTAGCATTCAAGATAAAGACTTATACCACCCGCATTAAATTTACCGCTAATATTTTTGTTTGATTCGTCTGCATAACTACTATTAGAACATAGTAAAAGAGTCAACAACCAAATTTTATAATTTACTGATAATACTTTTATTTTGAACACTTTTGTTATCTTCCTATTATAATCTAGCCTAGTCATACATCATCCATTACGAACCTAATCGTATATGCTTATCTGTTATAAATAAAGTTTCAAAAACAAACATAAATTTTCTAATTATTATTTCTGTTTTACACACTATAATTTCATAACTGGTGGCTTTGTTCACATTAAAATTGAACTGCACATAGGCAAAACGTTATTTTAAAACGGCAAATATTTTTATATGGGGAATGTCAGCTATCAGGAAAGCGTCTAGTCTAATGTAGTTGTTCATTCATGTACGCAGTAAATCAAAAACGACTTAAAATATCGACCAGCTTCTCAATTTTATAATGTCGCGAATGTGGTAACTCTAGTCGGAATAGCAGCTCTTTTCATACCTTAGCAACAGATGTAAATTGTCAGTTTAAATAAAGCTCTATTTATTAATTTGTATGATCAAAAGTAGTTTTGCTCCATTTGTATATAATCTAAAAACTATTCAGGCTTAAAATATTCAGGGTAACGTGCTTTAAGCACACTTTTCATATTTGGATTTTGTTCAACTAATTCCATTAACATTTGTTTTGCTTGTGCTGTTTCTCCTTGCTCAATTAAATCATCAATCTTTTTCAAAATAACAGGTTCTAAACTGATAGGTCCGCTACTTCTTGATTTTAAGGATTTTGTTTTTTGTATCATAGCGGGAGCTTTATACTCGACCCCTTGTGATACTACTGATTCTTGTTTCATCTCATTTAATTCAATACTTGCCTCTTCAGATATTTTTTCTGGGAATGAAGCATCTTGTACAGGAGATAACCGCTTTTTAAACTGAGGTGCCGAGTCAATTTCTAAATTGTTTTTATAATGAGGCTCATTATCAAAATATAATAATGAAACTAAAACCATTGATGCTGCGACAGGCATCATATATCGCCACTTGTGAGAATACTTAACCTTGCTGGTGTCTTTTTCTGCCTGATTTAAAATAGCTAAATCTATTTTTTTAGAAGGTATTTCTGTCGCACCAAGTTTGTAGAGTTTATCTAGCCTTTCATTGTCAACGTTACTCATCAACAGAGCTCCTAAATTTACTATTTATACATATTTTTAGTTTTGAATATGCATATCGAATTCTGCTTTTTATTGTTTCTTTATCACAGTTTACAATGTTTGATATTTCTATTAGATCAAATCCGGCTTCTTGCTTTAGAATAAATGATTCTAATTGCACTGCTGGTAATGCTTTAATGCATACTTTTAGTTGATTTATCACATCTTGATGGGCTAAATCATCAACAAAGTTATTACTTGATTCTAAGTCATCGATTTCATCAATATCCGAGCTAACTAAAGTAAATCGTCTATATTCATCGATTAATAAGTTATGCGCTATATGATATATCCAGGTTGTGAATTTAGCGCTATTTTGATAATTGTCTTTTGCCTTAATTACTTTATGCCATACGTCCTGATATAGCTCCTCAGCCTTATGAGTATCTTTACATTGACGTATAAAGTAACGATATAAAGACCCTTTATGCTTTACATACAGCATTTCAAAAGCCTTTATATCCCCTGCGACGTATCGCATCATTAAATCTTCATCACTAATCATTTTATCCTTAAATTATTTTTGATTTACAATGCTTGGGCAGTTCTCACTAACTGAATAAACTCAGCGCGGTAGCCAAATTCATCCGATCCTTTGTTTAGCTTAGCAAGCTCAATGACATCTTGATATGTAAAATCTTGCACATATTTACCGCCTTTTAATAATTGCGCAAAACCAGATACTGCAGCAGAAAAACCTAGACTATTACTAGATTGCTCACTGTCACTTTTAATATCTGAACGCATAATTACTTTTGATAATAACTTACTTTTTTCACTGCTCGGGGCTTTGTATCTCAATTTAATAAATGCCAGTTCATTTGATTTTAAGTTTGATTCATTTATTTGCTGGTTTTGGTAACGTAAATCATCTATTTGTTTATTTTTAGAATCAGCTAAAGTTATTTCATACAAAGCGGTTACAGTATGCCCAGCGCCCATTTCTCCTGCGTCAACTTTATCATTATTAAAGTCTTCTTGTTTCAATTGTCTATTTTTATAACCAATCAATCTATATTCTGCAACTTGCTCTGGATTAAATTCAACTTGAATCTTCACATCTTTAGCTATTATTTGCATAGTCGAAGATATTTCATCTACTAATACTTTTCTAGCTTCATTTATATTGTCGATATAAGCATGATTACCATTGCCAATATCAGCTAATTGCTCCATTAATGCATCATTATAATTACCTCGACCAAAACCTAGAGTAGTTAAAGCAATGCCTGATTTTCTATTTTTTTTAATTATCTCTTTCAAGGCATCAATTGATTGCGTACCCACATTAAAATCGCCATCTGTGGCTAAAATAACACGATTAACCCCATTTTTTTTGAAGTTTTGTTGGGCCAACTGATACGCTAGTTTTATGCCTTGACCACCATTAGTAGACCCTCCAGCTTGCAACTTATCTAATGCCATTGAAATTTCATGTATCTCATTGCCTTTCGTAGGTTTCAATACAATACCTGCAGCTCCGGCATATACAACAATAGAAACAGTATCATCTTGGTCTAGTTGTTTAGATAACATCAATAAACTGCGTTTTAATAAAGGTAGTTTATTTTCTGAATTCATTGAGCCCGACACATCAAGCAAAAACACTAAATTAGCATTTTTAAGCGCTGACTTTTCAATTTCAAATCCTTTTAATCCTATTTTAAGCAATTGCCTATTTTGATTCCAAGGTGAAGGTGCTATTTCTGTATATAAATTAAAAGGTGTGTTTACTTTGGAAGGAGCTTGATATTGATAATCAAAATAATTTATAAACTCTTCGATTCTTACTGCATCAGATGGCGGTAGTTTTCCCATATTTATCATGCGTCTAGTATTGGTATAGCTTCCTGTATCGACGTCTATAGAAAATGTAGATACAGGCTGGGTTTTGGCCAATTTAAGTTCATTTTCTGGGTCTTTACTATATTTTTCTGTATTTGCTTGTTCTACATAAATTGGAGGGATTATTTGTGGTGGCATTATAGCCTGATTATATGCTTTTACAGGCGCTACACGCCTTAGCATGGCTTTCGCTTTAGGACCGGATGCATTGTTTTGTTTAACCAAAATATCACTAGCCACACTTTCTAGTTTAATTTCTTTCAGTTCAGTCTTTTCATTTTTTACTTGCTGCTGATTATCCGTTTGTGCCTTGATAATTTCTTGTTCATTACTATTTTTTGTTTGAGGGCTACAGGCACATAGAATTGATAATGTGATAGTGGAAAGTAGAATAGATTTAGTTAGCGTTGTATTCATAATCATAACCTTTAAATTAATTACTCATGTTATTGATATAAACGTTAGCTTTTAAAAAAAGGGTTAAAATATTTTATATTTTTTAAGGGATTTTAGTTTTAAACGAATTTATTCAGGATAGTTGTCGACATAATTCAAATATATAGTCATTCCCGAAGTGTCTTATCGGGAATTTTTTATATAATCTAATTACTTATAAAACTATTCCAAACCATGTGCAGAACGTAATAGTGTTTTTTTAGCTGTCCCTAAATGAACTTCCATTGCGCTGATCACCCCAGAAGTATTATGAGCTAATAGTTGTGTAATAATTTCAACTTGCTCTTCTAACGCCACTTTATTTCGCTCAAGTTCATCACTTTTATCCCATTGGTAATGGTAATGACATATCAATGATACTACATCAAAAAACTGCATAAAGAAGCGGTTATTCGATGCGCGTTGAACAATAAAGTGCAATTTACGATCTAACTCACTCAGTTCTGTATATCGATTATCTATATCTGCTAATACTTCAATATGCTTATCTAACAATACAGACAGCTCTTGCCAAACAGGATCATCGCTTGGTGTAGATAAAAGCTTTGTGATTGAGCTCATTTCTAAAATACGTCTAAATTCGACTAATTCTAGTGCAAATTTTTCCGTAAATTCAACCATCTTCCATTTGGCTCTTGGTTTCTTTTCAATTAAGCCAAATCGAGAAAACTTGATTAAAAACTCTCTAACAGTAATCGTATTACAACCTGATGACTTCGCTAATTCTAACTCGGAAAATTTATCTCCAGGCAGTAATTTTCCATGATTGATTAAATCTAAAAAATACGCTTCAATAATTTCTTCTTTTGAAGCAACACTATTACTCGTATCAAAATAATCGGCTTCTGTTGGTCTTCTACTAACGGTTTTTTTAGAGCCATCTATAACAATAATGCCAATGCTTTCAAGCTCCGTTAATGCTGTTCGGATTGTAGTTCTACTCACATTTAACTTTTTAGCTAACGTATTATCTTTTAAAACAACCGGATTGCTAGTGTCAAAATCAGAGATACTTTTTAAAATTCCGTTTACGGTTTCTTGAATCAAGTGACTGTGAACATTCACAATGATAGTTCCTTTTAAAACAACAATATGAATTAGTATACTTGTTGTTTATTAATAGTAATAGCATAGAAATGTTATTTAAAGGGGTGAATCATATTCGTAAAGTCGCAGATTGAATAGACATTGCTAGTTTTTCAATGCCATGTGAGGGAGTCCATCTTTTAAATTCAACAAAACCATATTTCTTATATAAATTTATTGCAGGCTTATTTACAACTGCGGTTTCTACTACTGCATCTGAAAATTCAAATGTATCTAAAACAAAGCTTATCAATTTACCTGCAATACCTTTCCTAAAATGCTTTGGGTCGACAGTTAAACTATTAATTTCTACCTGCTTATTTTCTATTTTAATTTCAATAATTGCAGCTAAAACATTATTATCACTAAAACCATAAAAATCAGTTTTTGAAATAACGATGTCTTTAGCGCTACGTAATAATGGTGGAAAAACAGGAACATCAATAAGCTGTGCTTCTACTTTATAAGAATTTTGAAAAATAGTATAAATTTCATTTGCAATATCTTCATTCGAATTTTCTAACTTAATTATCATATGTCCTACTTTCTTTATACTTGTGTTATTAATTTTAAAATATAATAAGCAATGCCATGTCCAATTCGGTGAGCAGCTTTATACGTTACCACCATCACATTGCTACAATTGAATTGCAAAAACTTTGCATGGTCTATCATAACCGGGGAAATTAAAATCACCTTCATCGCCAAAACCTAATTTTTCTAACACCCGAATTGAAGCTTTATTTAGTGACGAGGTGTACCCCACGACCCAGCTAAAACCTAACTCGTTTTTAGCATGTTCCAGAACAGCCTCTGCCGCTTCTATTACATAGCCTTGGCGGTGGTATTTTTCGAGCAACGAGTAACCCAAATCAAAATCATCGATATTTTCACGTTTAATTAAACCACAGGTCCCTATCGGTGTACCACAACCCCGTAATTCCACTAATAATAAGCCAATTCCATGTAGCTCATAACTTGCTTGTGCCCAATCGACAATAATCTTTTTAGCATCTTTAATTGTGCGTATTTTTTTGTCACCTATGTGTTCAAGAAAACCAGCCTCATTGTATTGCTCTAGAATAAAAGCTGTATCTGTGGTTGATATTTGGCGTATGGTTAATCTTTTTGTAGTGATTAATACATTTTTCATTTAATTATAATTCCTCTGAATACCTTCGTAATTTATATCACTCCCATTAAATAAGTGATCAGATTATTAACGGGAATAACATTACTATCTTCATCTAAGTGGTTTCGTCTTTTTAAACTTTCCTGGTAATAATGCTGCTCCTATGACGACTACTATGCCGGTCAATGTCCAAAACTCTATAGGATCATCAAATAACCAGGTGCCAAATACAGCTGCAAATACTAAACCGCTATATTCAGCCGGAGCAAGACGGCTAGCATCTGCTCTTCTTAAAGCATGAATTATCAAATAGGTCATGCCTATGTATATAAGGGCAAGATAAAATCCTGTGCTAATTACAGCCATGTTCATAGAGGCATCTTCCCAAAAAACTAACGGTATAATGAAAACTACACTATATATATTTGACCAAAACAGCGTCACCATCGGATGCTCTTTATCAGCGATGCGCTTGAGACATACGCTGTTCAGAGCAAGCGTGATTGCGCTAATTAATGCCAATACAATATAAATATTCATTTCGCTCGGTCGTGAAATCATTAATACGCCACAAAAACCAATACTCACAGCAATAATCTTTATCGGGCTGAGCTTTTCGGCTAATAAATATGCACTTATTAACACTAAAATTATAGGCGAGGTATAAATAACAGCTGTTACAGTCACTAAAGGTAAATGTATTAAAGCCACTAAAAATGTCACATTTCCTAAGGTAATGAGCAGCCCACGAAAAAAATGTAGTTTATGGAAAGGGCTGATAGCTAAACCACTTGGTAAAGCAATAAGTACAGGAAGCAGTATGATGAGTGCGAATGCTTGACGGTACATGATTAATTGATAGATTGGGATTTCGACTCCTAATTTTTTAACCAATACAGAGCTCAAAGAAGCAAGTAGCTGTACCCCAAACATCATTATTAGTGCATTTTTTATATTCATCAGCAGAATACCTCCTCTAGTATATTAATTTTTTTTAATGATATAGTGCGATAAACCAATTTAATAATGAAAATCTTTACTTTAGTATGAGATAAATTAATACTAAGGTGGTTATACTCAAGGAATGGACAACTTTTAAACCATGTATAAAAATTTACCTCCTTTAAAAGCGTTAAAGGTTTTCGAAGCAGCAGCTCGCAATATGAGCTTTAGCTTAGCGGCCGAGGAATTATTCGTTACCCAAAGCGCAGTAAGCCATCAGGTACGTCAACTTGAGCAGTTTTTAGGAAAGAAACTGTTTATCCGACAAGGTAAAATACTCTCTTTAAGCACTGCTGGGCGGTTATATTTTCCAACCGTGCAACGTATTTTTTCTTCTCTAGATGCGGTTAGTGCAAAAACGATGGGTCAGTCATCGGGCATCACTCGTTTGGCTGTTTATAGTTCATTTGCTTTAAAATGGCTCATACCAAAATTACCGGAATTTCGTAAGCTTCACCCTGAAATTGATTTACGTTTGACCATGGTAACTGAATCTGATGTCGACTTAGATCTACTTGGTGTAGACTGCGGGATCAGCATAAGTTGTGATAATCCCGACTATCATTTTAATCATTTACGGGGTGAAGAATGGTTTCCTGTTTGTAGTCCTGAACTTTATGCCAGTTTTTCTCAATTACCTTTTCATGAAGCCATATTGCACTATGCATTGCTTGAAGGTGAACATCAAAATCAGCAAAATGACTGGGAACGTTTGTTTAATAAATTAAAACTCTCTCTAGGAAAACAACAAGCAATTCATTTTTTCAGCCATACAATATTGTTGCAACAAGCAGCGATAGAAG
>Ga0209292_1002669_pt1 | contig 20265 bp, 8 predicted proteins | sample GOMGulsemesocosm_2_FD_184634 | JGI IMG/M metagenome (GOLD analysis project Ga0209292, IMG submission 184634) | Methane-oxidizing microbial communities from mesocosms in the Gulf of Mexico - GOM9C Gulf of Mexico (SPAdes) (version 2) | ecosystem: Environmental > Aquatic > Marine > Cold seeps... | reverse complement strand
AAAAATAATTGGGGAGACAATTTTGAAAAAGCGAATCAAATTACCCATATAAATTATGCTTTTGCGAATATCAAAGACGGAAAGGTTGTTCTTGGACACGAAACGGATACGGTAGATTTAATAAAGTTAAATCAGCTGAAGAAAGTAAATAAGGACTTGAAAATTTTGATATCTGTTGGAGGATGGTCTTGGTCAAAAAACTTTTCAGATGCGGTGTTAACGAAAGAATCAAGAGAGGTTTTTGCAAATAGCGCTGTTGATTTTATGTTAAAATACCATATTGATGGAATTGATTTGGATTGGGAATATCCTGGGCAAAGAGGAGATAATAACGGCTACAGACCTGAAGACAAAAAGCATTTTACGGACATATTAAAATTATTACGAAATAAACTGGATGCTTTGTCTGTAAAAAATAAGAAGTATCTTTTAACTATTGCAACTGGTGCAAACCAAGGATACTTGGACCATACCAATATGAAAGAAGCCCAACAATATTTGGACTTTATAAATATTATGACCTATGATTTTTATACAGGAGGTACTGGTACTATTGGGCATCATGCTAATTTATATGCATCAAATTTTGATCATGCAAAGGGGAGAAGTTCAAAACGTGCGGTTCAAGAACATATAATGGCACAGATACCAGTTGAAAAAATTGTACTAGGGGTGCCGTTTTATGGCAGGTGGCGTAAAAAAGTAACTCCTTTAAACAATGGATTATATCAAAAATCAATGGGAGCGTCGGGGAGCTATTCCTATAAACAGATTGCTGATAGTATACAAACCAACACTTTTATTTCTTATTGGGATCAAGGCGCCAAAGCATCCTATGTATGGCGTAAAAAAGATTCTTTATTTATTACTTACGAAAGTGTAAAGTCTTTAAAGGAGAAAATTGATTTTGTTAAAAAAGAAGAAATGGGAGGACTCATGTTTTGGGAATTTAATGCGGACAATGGGGAACTATTGAAGACTATTTCCGAAAACTTATTTAATTCAAACAATAATTAATACAGAATAGATGAATATGAATTTATTAAAATGTCAATTTTTATTGTTGTTATGCTTTGTAACAACTGTAGGATTTAGTCAAAATGAACAAGAAAAGGGATGGATGTTAGAAGCGACTAACTCCCAGGATTATGTTGGAATAACGGTGGCAAATGGTCGTGTTGGGATATTACCATCAAGCGAGCCTTTTAAAATTTCTTCCGTTATTTTGAATAATGTGTACGAGCAGGAATCGGAACTTGGTGTGAGTAAAATTGTAGCGGGACTTAATTTTATGAATCTGCGTATGTTGGTAGATGGCGAAGAAATTAATGCCGATAATATTAGTAATTGGAAGCAAGTACTGGATATGAAAACGGCTTCTTTTACGACAAGTTTTACCTTTAAGAATAAAGCAACGATTAGTTATACGTATTATGCCATGCGTAATTTACCGTATGTGGTAATGAACGATGTAAATGTGATAGCGAATGAAGCAATTAATATAGAAGTATTTGGAGCTATTACTGCCTCAAATGAGTTAAAGGGTAACTTAAATTCATTTAGAATAATGCAAGATTTGGAAGCTCGAATGCCTGTAATGCAAACGGTGGTGAAAACCCGTTTTGACAAACATACAATGGCGGCTTCTACGACGTTTATGTTTGATGGAAAAACACCGGAATTGAAACATAATGTACTCAACTTAAGACATCACGAATTATCATTTTCTAAAAAAATAGCAGCAGGTGAAACTTATAATTTTGCATGGGCCGGTGCCATTTGTACCTCACAGGATTTTGATGATGCACAAAGTGAATCTGAACGTTTTGTGATTTATACCATGTTAAATGACAAGCAAATGCTTTTAAATCAACATAAAAAGGCATGGAAGAATTTATGGCAAAGTGATATTGAAATAGAAGGAGATTTAGATTCACAATTAGACGTGCGTTTGGCCTTGTATCACTTGTATAGCTTTTCTCGTGCAGATTCTGATTTGAGTATCGCACCTATGGGATTGTCTTCTAGAGGGTATAACGGACATATTTTTTGGGATACGGAATTATGGATGTATCCTCCATTATTGGTCCTAAATCAAGGAATTGCAAATTCCTTATTAAACTACCGTTTTGATAAGTTAGAAAAAGCGAAACAACGTGCGATGACCTATGGTTTTGATGGTGCTATGTTTCCATGGGAATCAGATGATACAGGAGAAGAAGCAACGCCAACATGGGCATTGACAGGAACTTTTGAACATCATATTACGGCGGATATAGGCATTGCTTTTTGGAATTATTACCGGATCACTCAAGATAAAAAATGGTTGAAAACAAAAGGTTATCCAATGATTAAAGAAGTGGCTGATTTTTGGGTGAGTCGTGCTGTTGAAAATAAAGAAGGGTCTTTTAGTATTAATAATGTGGTAGGTGCTAATGAGTTTGCCCACCATGCCAATGATAATGCTTTTACAAATGGATCTGCAAAAACGATTTTAGAATTCGCTATAAAAGCAAGTGTAATTGTGGGAGAAAAGGAAAATCCAGCATGGAAAAACGTAGCTGATAATTTAGTGTTTAACACCATAGAAAATGGGGTGACCAAGGAGCATCGTAGTTATAAAGGAGAGATCATTAAACAGGTTGATGCAAATTTATTAGCCTATCCACTAGAGATTATCACCAAGAAAAAGGCTATAAAAAGAGATATTGAATATTACGAACCAAAATTGGCACCAGAAGGCCCAGCCATGAGTCATTCAGTATTAGCAGTTTTATACGCACGTATGGGAGATGGAGATACTGCATATCGCTTATTTAAGCGTTCTTATGAGCCAAATAAACGTGCTCCTTTTGGAGCTTTGTCTGAATCGGCAACGAGTAATAATCCTTATTTTGCTACTGGAGCAGGAGGAATGTTGCAAACCGTATTATTCGGTTTTGGAGGATTGCATATGACGGATGACGGATTGATTCAGAAAGATGCTGTATTGCCAAAACAATGGAAATCGTTAACCTTAAAAGGGATTGGAATTGATAAGGAAACTTTTACCATAAAACAGTAATTCATACCAACAGGTATCGGAATCCCTTTTTAAATTACTGCCTGAGTGAATTGAAAGTAAGTGTGATTTTCAGTACTCTAATTAATAAGGGTTTTTAATACGCTTATTGAGGTAAAAACACTAACTTTGGATGAATCAAAAAGCTTAAGATAAAACTTTAAAAAATAATTTTAATTTATGAAATTTAACTATTTGTTAGCGTGTTGTTTGTTCGTATTCGCTAGTTGTACAAAAAAGACAACTGTCAAAGAAACTCAAAAACAACCAAACATTGTTTTTATTATGAGTGATGATCATGCATACCAGGCGATTAGTGCTTATGGACATGGCTTAAATAACACACCGAACATTGATAGAATAGCCACAGAAGGAGCCATTTTTAATCGTGGATATGTGACCAATTCTATTTGTGCACCTAGTAGAGCTGTGATGTTGACTGGAAAGCACAGCCATATAAATGGGAAAGTAGATAATATTTTACCATTTGATTGGGGCCAAGATAACTTTGCGAAGCAATTACAAAAAGTGGGCTACCAAACTGCAATGGTTGGTAAAATACACTTGAAGGGATTGCCTCAAGGGTTTCATTACTCCAATGTCCTTCCAGGTCAAGGAGAATATTATAATCCTGATTTTATTGAGAACGGTGTCAAAAAGAAATACCAAGGTTACGTTACATCTGTAACAACGGATATTGCGATGGATTGGTTGCAAAATGAACGTGTCCAAGACAAACCGTTTTTATTATTGTACCACCAAAAGGCTCCGCATAGGACATGGATGCCGGAAGCGAAGTATTTGGATTTGTTTAAGGATGTCACATTTACGCTACCTGAAAATTTCTTTGATGATTATAAAGGAAGACCGGCTGCTGCACAGCATGAAATGGGTATTTACAAACACATGGATGTCGTATACGATTTAAAAATGTTGGACAAAGAAGGCGCTATAAAAACACCTTATAGAAAAGGGTTCCAAGGGCAATATGATAGAATGGATGCTGATCAGAAAAAAGTTTGGGATGCACATTACGACCCGATCATAGCCGAGTTTAAAAAAGAAAATCCAACTGGAAAAGAATTAGCGGTGTGGAAATTTAATCGTTACATGCGTGACTATTTGAGTACCATTCAATCGGTAGATGATGGCGTAGGAACTATTTTAGATTATTTAGAAGACAATGGATTGGCAGAAAACACCATTGTTGTTTATACTTCTGATCAAGGATTTTATTTAGGAGAACACGGTTGGTTTGACAAGCGATTTATGTACGAAGAATCTTTTAGAACACCTATTTTGATGAAATACCCAAAGGAAATCAAACCAGGAACTGTAGTAAATGATCTAATTCAGAATTTAGATTTTGCACCTACATTTTTAGACTATGCAAATACGGCCATACCTTCAGATATTCAAGGGGAGTCCTTTCGTAAATTAATAAGTGGAGAAGTAAGTGAATGGAGAGATGCTATTTACTATACCTATTATGAGTTTCCTGGAGAGCATTTTGTACAACGTCATTATGGAGTGCGCACAGCTCGTTATAAACTGATTCACTTTTATTATAAAAATGATTATTGGGAACTGTATGATTTAGAAAAAGATCCTTCAGAAATGAATAACTTATATGATGATGTGAATTATAAAAATGTGCAAGCAGATTTACACAAACGATTGGATGAATTACGTGTGCAGTATGGAGATAGTAAAGAATTAAACGAAAAGAATTTGACTGATTTTTTAAAGGCGAAGGGCTTGAAGAAATAGGAATTATAAAAATAAAAAAAACTTAAAAACTCAAATCTTATGATTTGAGTTTTTTTGTGAGTTGTTTTACAGAAAAGGTAGGTTACTTTATTTTTCTGTAATTCGTTATGTTTTTTGACAAACATCTAAAAATCTAGTCGAATTTTTAACGTCATTGAAGGTTTTTGTTCTATCTCTGAGTATCCTTTTAATTGTTGATTGTTTTTTTGTGTTGTTATAAGTATATTAATATGTTGTTTTAGTTGGGTTTTTGGTTTGTTATTCTTAAAGAATTTTAGTTATGGTTGTGAATATGAAAAAATCAACAATGTGGTGTTTGTGAATTGTATCGTGTAATTTGTTTTTAATGTGCGAAATCGATTCCTACAACGATGTAGAGCAAACATTGGTCGAAATATTCAATCGTTTTCGTATTATTAACTTACATTTAGCATTGTATTAACTCAAACAATTTTTTAATGATGCAAAATGTATTAAAGCTTTTTGTAGTTTGTTTTCTAGGAATCACTAGTTTACAAGCACAATCAGTACGAGGAACAGTTACAGATGCTATAGATGGGACGCCGCTCCCAGGAGTAAATGTAATTGTGAAAGGAACCGCTAACGGTGTTTCAACGGATTTTGATGGTAATTATACCATCGAACTACAAAACTCCAATAGTGTATTACAATTTTCTTATATGGGATATACTTCCAGAGAAATTAATGTAAATGGTAAAACTGTAATTAATGTTACTTTAGAACAAAGTGCCGAATCTTTAAACGAAGTAGTGGTTACTGCGTTGGGAATTAAAAAAGAAACCAAAGCACTAGGGTATTCTATTACAGAGGTAAAAGGAGATGAAATGTCTCTGATTAAAGAAACTAATGCTATTAATTCTTTACAAGGAAAAGTTGCAGGGGTAAATATTACAGGAAATTCTACGGGAGCTGCTGGTTCAAGTAGAGTTATTATTCGTGGTAATACTTCTTTAACAGGAAATAATCAACCTTTGTACATTATTGATGGAATTCCAATGGGGAATGACAATCAAGGATCTGCTGGTATGTGGGGTGGTTCTGATGGAGGAGATGGAGTTTCTTCTATCAATCCAGATGATGTTGCCTCAGTAAGTGTTCTTAAAGGTGGTGCAGCAGCTGCATTGTATGGTTCACGTGCTTCTAATGGTGTAATTATTATTACAACTAAAAAAGGGAAACAAGAAGATGGTTTTGGAATTGAGTTTAGTTCGTCTATGACAGTAGATCAAGTAAATCCTAATATTCAGGATTTTCAACGTGTTTACGGTCAGGGTATAAACGGAGAGAAGCCTTCTACAAAGGAAATTGCTTTTGATAATCCTAATTCATCTTGGGGTGCTAAATTAGACGGTTCTAGTGTTGTAAACTGGGATGGTGTTTCTAGACCTTATTCTTATGCTGGTAATAATATAGAAAATTTCTATAGAACGGGAACTACGTTTATTAATACATTGGCTATTTCTGGTGCAACAGATAAATCAAATTATCGTTTTTCTGCATCTAATTTATCAAATGATGATATTGTTCCAAATTCTAGTTTAGACAGAAAATCATTCTCTTTAAATTTAGGAACTGTTTTAGCTGATAAGATTTCATTTAATACAAGTGTAAAATATATTAGAGAAGGCGCAAATAATAGACCTCGTTTATCGGATTCACCTGGAAACGCAAACTACTCTGTTGCAGTATTACCTGCCAACGTTGGAGTGGAAACTATGAAACCTGGAATGAACGAAGACGGTACAGAATTAGGTACTTCAAATAATATTTATGCTACAAATCCTTATTGGGCTTCTAATAACTTTAGAAATGATGACCAAAAAAATAGAATTATCGCATCTGCTTCTGCTAGATATGATGTACTAGACTGGTTATACCTTTTTGGAAGAGTTGGAATTGATGACTATACTCGTAAATCTACTGCAGTTGAACCATGGGGTACAGCATACAAAATGGAAGGTGGAATGTCGGAAGAAGAACGTAGATATACGCAAGTTGACTCTGATATTATGATAGGAGTTGAGAAGCAATTATCTGAAAAATTTGCTACAAATTCTTTTATTGGATTATCTGCTAACACAACAACAAATGAAAGTTTGTCTTTAAATGGACAAAAATTTATTGTTCCAGGATTGGAAACAATTAAAAATACAAAGGATCAATCTTATGGATTTGGGTATAATAAAAGAAAAATGAATTCAGTATACGGATCTTTAGAGGTTTCTTATAGCAAAATAGCATATTTGACTTTTACAGCTCGTAATGACTGGTTCTCAACATTGTCTGCTCCAGGAAAAACAACTCCAAATGATGATTTATACACTTCTGTAAATACAAGTGTTATTTTATCAGAAGCGTTTGAAATGCCAGAGTGGGTAAACTTCTTGAAATTTAGAGGAGGTTATTCTGAATTAGCAGGTGGTGCTCAAGATCCATACCAGTTAGGATTATCTTACGGTATATTCGGTCAGGGTCATCAAGGAAATCCATTAGGAGAAATTTCGAATGGAAGTATTCCTAACCCGGATTTAATTCCTTTTAATGTAAGTGAAGTAGAAGTTGGATTTGATGCTCGATTCTTAGAGAATAGATTAAGTTTTGACGTTTCTTACTATGATAAATCAACTACAAATGATATCGTTGCTGTTAGTGCTTCTGAAGCTTCTGGTTATGGTAGCTCAATCGCAAATTTAGGTGAGATTTCTAATAAAGGATTGGAATTGTTAATTGCTGGAACTCCAGTAACTAATGAAAACTTTACATGGAAATCTAGTATTAACTTTTCACATAATAAAAGTGAAGTGGTTGCAACGAATGCTACTAATTCAGATATTGGTTTAGGGGACGCACGTAGTCAAAATGTTGGGGCACGTCATATTGTAGGTCAACCTTATGGAGTTATCTATGGAACTTCTTATGAAAGAAATGATGCAGGGAGAATTATGTATGAAATTGGAGACGATGGAATTCCAAGAGCAAAAGTTGGAGATCGTAAACAACTAGGAGAAGGTGTTGCACCTTACACGGTTGGATTTAATAACTCATTCAGATACAAAAGTTTTAATATGGCTTTCTTGATTGATGCTAAGTTTGGTGGTCAGATTTTCTCTGGAACCAACGCAGGTGCAGTAAGTAGAGGTCAACATAAAATGACATTGGAAGGTCGTGAAAACGGATTGTCAGTTACAGGAATTAATGCTGATACAGGTAGTGAATTTACGGCGACTGTTGCACCAGAAGATTTAGATACTTATTGGGGACGTATTTCTGGTATTGCTGAAGAATTTGTAGAAGATGCAGATTATATTAAATTCCGTCAAGTGAGTTTAGGTTACAATTTACCAGAATCATTACTTAAAAATACTTTCATTACTAGTTGTAATGTATCTGTTATTGGGAAAAACTTATTCTATTTTTCTAAAAGTATTGACAACATTGATCCAGAATCAGCGTATCAAACAGGGAATGGTCAAGGATTGGAATACTATGGTTTACCAACAACCAGAAGTTATGGAGTTAGTTTAAATGTTAAATTTTAGATCTTAGAATTATGAAAAAAACAATAGTTACATTAATAGCTTTTATGCTTGTTTTTGTTGCCTGTGACAATGGATTTGAGGACTTGAATCAAGATCCTACAAAATCATCACAAATTGATGCAACAAGCAAGTTTACCGCTACTCAATTAAAAACATCGGGTGAGCGTTATGAAGCGTGGAGAGCAAACTTAATTTATCAATCAACTATGATGCAACACCTTTCTGCTACTGCAGGGTATTGGTCTGGGGATAAATATACTTGGAATAAAGGATACGCATCTTCTTTATGGGATCGTTATTATAAAGGGCCTGTTAAGAGTATTGAAGATATTTTAGTACAGTTAAAAAACGAAGAAAAACCTGAAGCAATGATTGCAATTGCGCGTATTCAACGTGTGGTTATATATCAAAGATTAACGGATGTTTATGGAGATATTCCATATAGCGAAGCAGGAAAAGGATACTTGGAAGGAATTTTAACTCCTAAATATGATGCACAAGCTGATATTTATGCAGATATGTTAAAGGAACTTGAAGAATCTGCTGCTGCTTTAAATTCAGGAACAACGGAATGGGGGTCTGCCGATTTATTTTTTGGTGGAGATCAAGCACAATGGAAGCGCTATGCAAATTCTATGATGCTACGATTGGCTTTAAGAATGATCAAAATAGATCCAACTGCTGCTCAAACTTGGGCTACAAAAGCAATTACCGGTGGTGTAATGGAATCTAACTCGGATATTGCTTATATCCAACATGAATTGGGTCCTGATGGAATCAATAAAAATGGAAATAGTGAAGTGTTTACTGCAGACGGGAATCCTCGTATGAGTAAAACCTTTATAGATATGTTGCAAGGCGATCCTAGATTACCAATATTAGCGGCTCGTAGATCTGATAAAAGTACGGATATTGCTGATTTAATTGGTTTCCCTAATGGATTGGATGCGGATATGTTGTTAGACTCAACAGGAGAAGAAAATACGGATGCTTATGCGGAACCTAACAGAGCTATTCTTGCAAGTGAAGATGCTCCAATGTTTTTCCAAACATATGCTGAGGTTGAATTTATGTTAGCTGAATGTGCCAAAAGATGGGGCTTAGCTGGTGGAGATGCAGAAATGCATTACAACGCTGGTGTAAAAGCTGCCATGCAATATTTAGCAATGTACAGTGATGATGCAGCAATCGATGTAGTAGATATTGATCAGTATTTGTTGGACAATCCTTTTGATGATGCAAATGCATTAGAAATGATTGGTGACCAATATTGGGTTGCAACTTTCTTAAATGAATATGAAACTTTTGCTAACTGGAGAAGATCAGGGTTCCCTGTATTAACACCAGTAAACTATCCAGGAAATGAAACAAATGGAACTATTCCACGTCGTTTAACATATCCAACTAGTGAGCAAACTTCTAATCCTGATAATTATACGGCTGCTGAAGCTGCACAAGGAGAAGATGTTCTAACTACACGTATGTGGTGGGATAACTAATATGTATTCATGATTTTTTGAATAATTGTTAATTGAGGATAAGGGAGTAATTGTAAGATTACTCCCTTATTTTTTTTATTTTTACGAGATGAATTTACTTAATAAATTAACTTTCAAATCTAGGATGCTTACAGGTGTAATGATAAGTATGTCCTGTTTGTTTTATGCGCAAGAGAAAACATTGTTTTCTTTATTACCTGCAAATGAAACGGGTATCAACTTTAATAATAAAATTAAAGACGATAAAGAAAAAAATATTCTAAAGTATTCAAATTTTTATGGTGGTGCAGGTGTTGGAGTAGGAGATTTTAATAATGATGGTTTAATAGATGTCTATTTTGCTGGAAATATTGAAGATGATGTGCTCTATCTAAATAAAGGTAATTTTAAATTTGAAGATATTAGTAAAAAAGCAGGGATTGCATCAAATGACGGTTGGTCTACAGGAGTGACAGTTGCTGATGTCAATAACGATGGTTTATTGGATATTTATGTGTCCAAGGAGCTATATGATGATAAACCTGATTTAAGAAAAAACAAATTATATATGAATCAAGGAAATGCCAAGTTCATAGAACAAGCGGAAAAATTTGGAGTAGCAAACAGCCAACGAACTAGGCATGCTACTTTCTTTGATTATGATAAGGATGGTTATTTGGACTTATTTATATTAAACCAGCCCCCTAATCCTGGATCTTATTCTTCTTTTTCCGGGAAAAAATTACTGTTAGATAAGTATACGTCACGCTTGTATAAAAATATTAATGGGACATCTTTTATTGATGTTACAGAAAAAGCAGGCTTATTAAAAGCAGGTTTTCCAAATGCTGTCTCCGCTAGTGATTTTAATAATGATGGATGGACGGATTTATACGTTGCAAATGATTTTTATGCCCCAGATGCTATTTATATCAATAATAAAAATGGCACTTTTACTAATATAGTAGATACTGCTTTAAACCACATGTCTTATTATTCCATGGGAGTTGACGTTGCGGATATTAACAACGATGGGTTTTTAGATGTATTTGTATTGGACATGGTGGCCGATGATAATTTTAGATTAAAATCCAATATGAGTGGGATGAACCCCGATGCCTTTTGGAAAATTGTTGATGATGGTGGACATTATCAATACATGTTTAATAATTTACATGTAAACAACGGGAATAATACATTTAGCGAAATTGCACAATTAGCTGGTGTTGCGGCTACAGATTGGAGTTGGGCAAATCTTATTGCTGATTTTGACAATGATGGAAAAAAAGACATATACATAACCAACGGTCTGTTAAAAGATATTAGGAATACAGATGCTTCCAAAGAAGTTGGTAAATACGTTACAAAAACAGCCAATGAGTGGGTTAAAAATAATCCTGATGGAGGCGAAATAACTATTTGGGATATTTTAGACTTAGAGGATGCACTTGGGATGTTACCTTCTCAGCGTTTGTCTAATTTTATGTACAAAAATACAGGGAAGTATCAATATGAAAAAACCACTAAAGAGTGGGGTTTAGATACACCTTCTTTTTCCAACGGAGCTGCTTATGCTGATTTTGATAATGATGGAGATCTAGATATAATAGTCAATAATATTAATGACCCTGCATTTGTGTATAAAAATAATGCTACAAATAATTTTGTACGTCTTCGCTTAAAAAGCAAAGATGATAAACCCGTTATAGGAGCTAGGGTTACTGCTTATTTAAATAATAAAAAGCAGCTAATAGAATTAAGTAACGTAAGAGGTGTTTATTCAACAAGTGAGCATATAGTGCATTTTGGAATTGCTGACGCGAGTATGATAGATAGTATTTCTATTCATTGGCCGAATTCTAAAAAAAGTGTATTAAAAAATATAAACGCCAATAAAGAATTGGTGGTTTTTATGGAAAATGATTTCCAGACTTCTAAGGAAGTTAACATAAAAACGAAGCCGTTATTTACAGATGTTACCTCAAGCGAAATATTGCCTTTTAGACACAAAGAAAACTCATTTGACGATTATAAACATCAAGTATTATTACCACATAAATTATCACAATTTGGACCTTCGTTGGTTGCAGGAGATGTCAATGGAGATGGACTAGAAGATGTTTTTGTGGGAGGGGCTGTAGGTTATAGTGGAAGTTTGTTCTTACAAGATAAAAAAGGAAATTTTAGATTAAAACAATTAACTGTTTTTGAAGAAGACAAACAATCGGAAGATGTAGATGCCTTGTTTTTTGATTTAGACAGCGATGGTGATATAGATTTATACGTGGTGAGTGGAGGAAATGAATATCCTAAAAGTAGCATTCACTATAGAGATAGAGTTTATATAAACGATGGTAAAGGTGATTTTATTAAGTCTGATCGATTGAAACTCAAAAATACTATCAGTGGAAGTGTTGTTAAAGCGGCGGATTTTGACGCTGATGGCGATTTAGATTTATTTATTGGAGGACGTCTTTCTCCTAGGGATTATCCAACTCCTACGGACAGTAGAATTTTGGAAAATGACAATGGAGTATTAAAAGATATCACAAAAAAGGCAGCCAAAGAGCTGTTAAATCTAGGAATGGTAACCGATGCTATTTGGACAGATTATGATCAAGATAATGATTTAGACTTGATGTTGGTAGGAGAATGGATGCCTATTACTGTTTTTGAAAACATTAATAATGTGTTCCATAAAAATGAAATTTCTGATTTTTCAGAAACAAAAGGATGGTGGTTCTCTATTGATCAAGGAGATTTTGATAAGGATGGAGATATGGATTATATGGTAGGAAACTTAGGTCTAAACTACAAGTATAAAACTTCACACGAAGCTCCTTTCGATGTGTATTACAAGGATTTTGATGGAAATGGAGCCAAAGATATTGTTTTGGGGTATTATAATTATGGGGAACATTTTCCTGTACGTGGATTTTCTTGTTCTTCGCAGCAGGTACCAAGTTTAAAACAAGAAGTTAAAAAATACGATCTTTTTGCTGCTATGGATATCAAAGAGATCTACGGGAGTAAAAAATTAGATAAAGCATTGTATTATGATACAGATATTTTTACTTCTGTTTTTATAGAGAATGAAGGAAATTCAAATTTTTCAATTAAAGAGCTACCTATCGAGGCTCAGTTTTCGAGTCTCAACGATATGATTATTGATGATTTTAATAAGGATACGTTTTTGGATGTTTTGCTAGTGGGTAATTTATTTGTTTCAGAAATTGAAACATCTCGAAATGATGCCGGTATTGGTGTGCTTTTATTGGGGGATGGGAAAAATAATTTTGAGTATATCCCACACCAGCAAAGTGGTGTTTTTAATTCTTGTGATGCTAAAAAAATCATTCAGTTAAAGTATGGAGATAAAAAAATGTTATTCATAGGAAATAATGATGATAGTCTTAGGCTGTTTATCGAAAATTGATAAGTGTATTATTATATTAAATGAATTAAAAAAACGGAATCACTTCCGTTTTTTTTGTTTTTTGTGAATACTGTGTTAAATATCACAAAGATACGCTCGTTTTAACGTTTTTTTATAGGGATATGATAGTTTCCTACAACGTTGTAGAATCGTCCTTGGTCGAATATTTTTCAACCGACACACTGTTATACCATACATTTAACATGATATTAACTCAAACAATTAATTAATGATACAAAATGTATTGAAATTATTTTTTGCTATTTGTATACTAGGAGTTTCTAGTTTACACGCGCAAACAGTAAAAGGGACAATTACAGACGCATTAGATGGAAGTACACTTCCAGGTGTGAATGTAATTATTAAAGGAACTTCAAATGGAGTTTCAGCAGATTTTGATGGTAATTATACCATTACTGCAGAAAACAGCAACCCTGTTTTAGTATTTTCTTATATGGGATATACGACGAAGGAAGTTGCCGTGAATGGTAAAGCTATTATAAACGTAGCTTTAGAACAAAGTGCAGAATCTCTAAACGAGGTTGTGGTTACTGCATTGGGGATTAAAAGGGAAACTAAGAAATTAGGATTCGCTATGACAGAAGTAAAAGGAGAAGAATTAAGTAAAACAAATGCTATTAATCCAGTATTGGCTTTACAAGGAAAATCTGCTGGTTTAAGTATTGGTGCTTCTGATGGAGGATTATTTGGGAATTCAAAAATTCAAATTAGAGGGGTTTCTTCATTGAACTCTAACAATAACCAACCTATCTTTGTAATTGATGGTGTTATTTTAGAAAATGAAGTGTCTAACGCTAGTGCGGATTGGGCTGCAAACTCAAATGATTATGGTAATATCTTAAAGAATTTAAATCCAGATGACTATAAAAGTGTGTCTGTATTAAAAGGTGCGGCTGCAACTGCATTGTATGGTTCTCGTGGTATCAATGGTGTAATTATTATTGTGTCTAAAGATGGTGCAAATTCTAGAGGTTTAGGTGTTTCAGTTAAACAAACGGTAGGAATTGAAACTGTATACAAGCAACCTGGAATTCAGTATGAATTTGGAGAAGGTACAGTAGCTGCCTATTCTTCTTATGGAGATTTGGAGGCAAATGGAAAATATGACCGTTTTAATCCTTCTCAACCTTATTATAACGAAGATGGTGTTCCAACCATGATTAATCACCCAGGAGGTTTAGGTTATGGACCTAAATTTGATGGAAGTCCTATTGTTGGATATGATGGTGAGATGACTACATTTAGTCCTGTTAGAGACAATATGATTGACGCGTATGATACTGGGTATAATACGAATACATCTATCGCGTTAAGAGGAGGTAATGAAAAAGGTGATTTTTACTTATCAGATTCATATAATCAAAGAACAGGAACGATCCCAAACAGTGAGTTTAGTAGAAACTCATTATTGTTTTCTGGATCTTATAAATTGGCTTCTTGGTTAAACGCAAAAGCTTCTATTTCTTTTACAAACTCAGCTTCTAAGAATCCTAATAATAGTATCTCTCAAAACTTTTTCCAAGCGAGTTGGTTTAATTTTTACGATACTAAAAAATATAGACAACAAGAGTATTGGCAAGCGCCACATGGAGGTCTTCCAAATTCAAGTTATGGAGATAAATATACGCATGTTCCTGGTAAAGGAGTATGGTTTGGTTATGGAATGAATGATAGTGAACGTAAAGAGCAAGTGGTAAGACCTGTTGTACGTTTAACTGCAACTGTAACTGACTGGTTAACTGTTGCTGCTGAGGGTAGTATGAATAAGTATACCACTAAATCTGAGACTCAAAATTGGGGTTCTGGGTATGCTAATGAAGGTGGTTATTATAGTTTGTCTCATAGTACTAACGAAAGTACCAACGGGAAATTAACCGCTAATTTCAATAAGAATATTTCAGAAGATTTTACCTCTTCATTATTAATTGGAGCTGAAATTTGGAAACAAGAAAAATCAAATACATGGGTTCAAACCGATGGAGGACTAATTGTACCAGGTCGTTTCTTTTTAGGTAACTCTAAGAAAACATTAAAATCAGGTGGAGGAATTTCAGGAACTAAACAAATTAGTTCTGCTTATTTCTTAGGAAGTTTTGGATATAAAGATCAATTGTTTTTAGATGTTACAGGTCGTAATGACTGGTCTTCGTCTTTAGTTTATACGGATGGTTCTGGGAATAATTCATATTTCTATCCTTCTGTATCTACTTCTTGGATTTTTGATAAAACATTTGAATTACCAGAATGGGTTTCTTTTGGAAAAGTGAGAGCTTCTTGGGCACAAGTAGGTAGTGATACCGATCCTTATTATATTAATCAAGGATATGCGATTAATAAATATGAAATTGATGGTGGTAATTTTATTTACAATAATGGAATTTCTACAGAATTGGTTGATAGAAGTATCAAGCCAGAACGTCAAAATTCTTTGGAAATTGGGGCAGATGTTCGTTTGTTTTCAAGTAGATTAGGATTTGATGTTGCATATTATCATACGACCACCAAAAATCAAATTGGTAATGTTCCGTTAAATATTGAATCAGGATATAAAAACATGCGTACTAATATTGGTACTGTCGTTAATAAAGGAATTGAAGTTACTATTAATGGAAAACCTATCAAAACGGAAAACTTTGAATGGGATGCTACTTTTAATTACTGGAAAAACGATTCTGAAATTACTGAGTTGCACGAAGCTTATGGAGAATACAAGTCTATTGCAGGTGCTGTGAATTATGGTAACTACCGTGTTGGTTCTGTTGCTTTTGAAGGTGGTGAATATGGAGTTTTAATGTCAGATGCTGCACCAATGAAATGGCAATCTACAGATGCTGATGGAAACAATATTGACGATCCAAGAAATGGAATGAAAGTATTGCAATGGAATGATTATGCGCAAGGAGCTTACTATAAGAGAAGTGGAAAAGTAGAGAAAGTTGGTAAAGTTGAAGCGGACTTTGAAGGTTCATTTAATAATAATTTTACCTATAAAAACTTTAATTTGTCGGTGTTATTAGATGCGCGCTATGGAGGGCATATCGCTTCGTACTCGAATAGATACGGTACAGCATATGGAACATTGAATACGTCATTAGTTGGAAGAACTCCAGAATACGGTGGTGTTGAATGGACGTCTCAATATGGTGATTCAAATGGAATCAGTTATGGAGATGGTATCATACCTGAAGGGGTTTTCCCAGAAGGACAAATGGTAAATGGACCACAAGGATCGGTTGATGTTGGAGGATTAACTTACCAACAGGCATTTGATCAAGGATTGGTAGAACCTACACATGCAAGTTACTATCACTACAGAACCAATAGTTGGGGACAAGGTGTAGTGAATGATAACTGGTTTAGTGAGGTAAAGTATATTGCTTTACGTAATGTTTCTGTTGGTTATAATTTACCAAAAAGTGTTGCTGAAAAAATGGGAGCCAAAAACTTTTATGTTTCACTGAACGGTAGAAACTTAGGGTATTTATACAATTCATTACCAAATGATTTGAATCCTGAAAGCTTCCGTGGAACTACAAGTGGTGCAGCATATTATGAGCGTGCATTTAGCCCTTATACGGCGAGTTACACTATGACAGTAGCAATTGACTTTTAATATAAATAAACAAGAAAGATGAAAAATATATTTAAAATAGCATTGAGTCTGTTATTGGTATTTATCGTTAGTTGCGATAAGGACGAATTTGCAGATTTGAACAGTGATCCATCGGCAATATCTGAGCCAAATATTAGTTACTCTGTGACGAAGGCTGTAGAGCAAATGTTTGCAAATGATTATACCGTATGGTTTTATAATAATTTTGACTATGTATACCCATGGGCTCAAGTTACCGGTGAAGGAACTGGAAATGGAGAAGGGGTTGTTGAAATGGATAATTCAGGTGATCAATACGGTAACTTTTATTTAGGTGTTTTTGCAAACACTAGAGATATTAGAAAGCAAATTGAGGATGCTAGTGAAGAAGAAAAAGCAAAAATGCAAGCGGTAAAAGCGTTGACATTTGCAATTCAAATTCAACCAGCAATTTCTTTAACAGATACTAGAGGATCTTTAATTTATTCAGAAGCTGCATTGGCACCTTATACTACACCGGCACTTGTTACTCCAAAGTATGATACACAAGAGCAATTGTTTGATATTTGGTTGGCTGAATTAGATGAAGCTTTGATAGGTTTAGCTAAGGAGGATCAGTTTAGTTTGGTAAATCAAGATTTGATTTACGGAGGAGATTACACAAAATGGGCTAAATTTTGTAACTTATTAAAGTTAAAAATTGCTGCTAGATTAGTAAATACTGATAGAGCAAAAGCATTAAAGATAGCTGAAGAAGTTGCTAACTCGTCTGCGGGTTATATGAATTCTATTGCTGATGACTTTATGTATAAAAGGGACATTAAATACTATGGTACAGGAAATGGAACACAACCTGGTACTGGAGGTAAAAATGTAATTGATTTCTTAGTTGGAAATAAAGATCCACGTGTACGTTTCTTATTCTCTAAAAACTCTTTTAACGCAGAAATCGTTCAAGGGTTTATTGATGGAGGAAAAGCCTTACCTACATATATCGAACCAAATGTAACGTTAGATGCAGATGGTAATTTCCAAGAATGGGTTGGTGCAGGTGAACCATGGGTACGTTATTACGGTGCTCCATTGGCTCCTGATGCAAAAACAGATCCAATCAATGATCCTTACTTTAAACAAGGAGAGTTGAATAGATTAACTGTTGGAGAATTTGAAAAATCTTATGGCTCTACTTCTAGTTTTTCTGAACGTATTACGCGTACAGGAATGAATTTTACGTATCCAACTGTACCTGGAGGTAGATTATTGGAAATTAAAGATAATTATCCTGCAATTGAAGTTATTTTAGGTTCAGCTGCTGAAACTAATTTGTATTTAGCTGAGTTTAAGATGTTAGGAGCTGCTCTTCCAGAGTCTGCGCAAGAATATTTTAACGCTGGAGTGAGATTATCTATCGAAAGATTGGATGCATTGGCTAAAAACAATGGTGACCCTTATTATAATGGTGATCCAGTTTATACTTCTGAAGAAGATCAATTGGCTGCTGCTACTAAATTGGTTGCAGGTGAAATTGATGCTTTATTAGCAACTTCTGCATGTGATTTATCTGTGGATGGTTTGGAAAAAATATACATCCAACAGTATATTAACTTTGCTGGTACTCCTGGTGACTTATGGACTACGGTTCGTCGTTCTGGAATTCCTAAAACGGGAAGTACTATTTTCCCTAGAGAGGCTTTCATAGCTGGAGGAAATGATTTGACTGTGCCACGTAGATTTTATGCTGGTACACCAACTAAAGATGATAAAAATTATGAAAATCAACAAGCAGCATTGTCTGCTCAAGGTTTTACATCTGGAACAAATGATCCTACCATCTTAAATACTGAAAGATTATGGTTCGATATCAGTAACCCTGCATACGGGGCTGGTCCAAAGAACTAATAGTTATTATTGAATTGATTTTTAAGAGGCTGTCCATTTGGACAGCCTCTTTTTTTTGAGGGTAACTTCTCATTACGTTAATGATAATTAACTTGTTATTCGTCGAATTCTTTAGCCCACTTCCTAATTATTTTAGACCTTTAACTGAGTTTAAAAAGTAATGCTTAAACTCATTTCATTGAGATTGTATTACCATTTCATTGTGGTATTATAAGTGTTATCTTGAATTAAGATTGATTTTAGAAAAGGAGAATTAGTGATGTGGACTAATTCTTCTTTTTGATTTTAGGCAATTTTTAGTATTGATAAATATCATATGATAAATAGATAAAATAGACGATAATTCACACCGTAAGGTTAAAATATATACAAATGAACGATAATATAGCTATAGGAGTAGATGTTGGTGGAAGTCATATTATAAGTGCCGCCGTGTATTTGAATACATTGCAAATTGTTCCCAATTCTACTTTTTCTAAAAAGATAGATAATAAGGCAGACAAGGATTTAATATTGTCTGGATGGAGTCAGGTTATTAATAAGACCATGCATAGTGTTAGTGATTTAAAACTGAATCCAAAAATTGGCTTTGCCATGCCTGGACCTTGTAATTACAAAAAAGGGATCACTTTATTTGAAACGAATGATAAGTACGAAAAGTTATACGATGTATCTATCCCTGAGGAGTTACTAAAATTCTTAGATGCTTCTGAAGTTGGATTTAGATTCATGAACGATGCTACCTCTTTTGGTGTTGGTGTTTCTTGTTTAGGAGAAGCGAAAAATGCTGATAAAGTAATTGCTATTACCCTAGGAACTGGATTTGGATCTACTTTTATTAATGATGGATTGCCTATTGTGGTTGCAAATGACGTGCCTGAAGGTGGTTGTTTATGGGACAAACCATTTAAAGTAGGAATGGCAGATGATTATTTCTCTACTCGTTGGTTTGTAAAAAGATATTTTGAATTAACAGGGAAAGAAATAAAAGGAGCGAAAGAATTGGTCATCAATTATGATGCCTTTTCAAAAGCTATTTTTGCAGAGTTTGCTGCTAATTTGGTAGAATTCATGACACCTTATGTAGCACAGTTTAAACCAGATTTAATTGTATTAGGAGGAAATATTTCCAATGCAAGTTGTTATTTTTTAGAAGACGTAGAAAAAGCATTTAAAGAAAAAAATATGCCAGTGAAGTTTTCAGTATCCGCTTTAGGAGAAGAGGCTGCTATTATTGGTAGTGCACAGTTATTTGTGCCTTCGTTTTGGGATCGTGTAAAAGACGATTTACCAGAAGATTAATTTAGAGAGTAACCAACCAATTTATAATAAACACTAAATCAAAAAAAATGCTCACCAATTTAGTGGGCATTTTTTTTAAAAAACTTTACAATTATGAGTAATAATCAATTTGGAAAAAAGTATTTGTTCCCAGTATTGCTAACTTT
>Ga0209292_1002668_pt1 | contig 20267 bp, 21 predicted proteins | sample GOMGulsemesocosm_2_FD_184634 | JGI IMG/M metagenome (GOLD analysis project Ga0209292, IMG submission 184634) | Methane-oxidizing microbial communities from mesocosms in the Gulf of Mexico - GOM9C Gulf of Mexico (SPAdes) (version 2) | ecosystem: Environmental > Aquatic > Marine > Cold seeps... | reverse complement strand
ATTTTGAAGGCGGTTACGATTTTCATGCCGACGATGAAGATGATCTCGCCTATTTAAGACCAGATGAATCATAATCTCAGCACATTAACCATTTTAAACGACAAATATATACCCTTTACCATTCAAAGTGCTCGATTTCAGTGGGAATTAAAATGACTTTAGATAAGTAAAATAAGTTAAGCATAGTATTCTATGCTTTGTTTATTTAACGCGGTATAAAGTCATTTTAAACCCATCGAAGAAGGGCTTGAGCAACATGACTTCATCGTTGCTGTGACTTAGAAGGGAATAACCATTCCTTCATCACAGCGCCTTGAATTAACATTGCTCAAGCACTCTGAAACATGCATATTGATTGTGACGGGTATAAACACAACCACGCTGCTTTATTAGCAGCGTTAGTTTACCTGACAAGAGCAAATATTTTATGAAATCATATACCAACATAGCCGAATTGATTGAATCGTTAGAAGCAGAAAAACAAGTACTTACCGATGAGATATTCACCTTAAAACAAGAGCCTCAAAGCTTTAATGAACAAATTATATTTAAGTATATTGATACCGGCAGCACAGGAAAAACTAAAGATTTTGTTAGGGCGCTCGGTGTAAAAGCAGAACGAGGTTCATTTTTCTCATCGGGTGATGTAACTAAATTAATTAAAGACGGTGCAGAAGATATCTCTCCTGAGTTACTTGCCATTGCACGTAAAGTAATGAACATGAAAAAGAAAAGTGGCTCAAAACGTTAAGCTACTTTTTGTTAGAAAGGTCTCCCTGAGATGACCTTTCTTTTTATCAAAAAATGACTAAAGCTCTGACTATCTACTGATTGGTCAAGGATATGAAACAGACGAAGCCATTTGGTCAATAAAGCTAATAGAACTCTCAATAGCATCCTCCTTATTAACCTGCTCACTAAGCGTAAATGTAGTGACCTTGTTGACTTCACTCATTGATACTTTAGTGATCAACTCAGCTAAGCGCTCTGCCGTTACCTTCGAAGTGCCTATCAGTCCAAGTAATCCCCTACTCACCTTGCTCTCACGATAGAGCCATAAAAAGGCTGAGCACCTTGTTTTTCACAAACGATTGTTAAAGTTTATAGTCGCGAGTGAATTCAACAGCATGCAATCTATCCGCTAAGCAATAACCGATTAGCCTAAGAAGTGAATAAACACCCACATTGTATTTTTGTTTTATCGGGAACTTTTTATTTAAAAAAAACAATTAAAGACAGTAGGAGACAGGGTTTTAATGTATAACATTGCTTCTGTACTGATAAAGCAATAGTTTTTATTGCTGTTAATAATGCAGCCTCCCTCTACTAAATCAAGAAGTTTAATTATAAAAGCAATATTTAAAAGCGCTAAAATGTAAGCTATAAAAAGACAATTAACAACAAGTTGAAGTAAACAAACAATGCAAAAACAAACTATCCAGACAATGATATTAACATTACCCTATGTTAATAAAATTGCCAAACAAGCATCAACCCTAGGTGTATTATTAATCTGTAACTTACTTATATTAATACCCTACTCACAGGCAAACTCACTCAATATATTAACCTCAGATGAACTTAGCTCCCGCCACCAATGTGACAAGAGCTTCAACTACAGTGTCTATTTATTCAGCGATAAAGTAGGCTTTTTACATCGAACAATTAACTGGCATACAAAAACTGAAGCAGTCAAGGCGACTGTCACATCCTACGGTGAAGTCTCCTTCCTTTGGCTTGATTCCACTTATCAACAAACAAGCACCATGAAATACTCTTCCACAGATAAGCACTTTTTAACGACTCGTTTTTCACAAAAAATGACCGGCGTTAAAAGCAGAGAAATGACCGCCATAATGTCTGATAATGGGCTTTCCTCGACAGTAACTTTAGATGATGAGGTTTTTCAGTACCAACAGGCAAAAACAAACAAAGATGAAAGCCTAAATAAAAACAATCCTCTGTATGATCTTGACACCTTAGGCACACAAATTAGGCTCAATTTACTACGAGGTAAAACACGTTTCACTTTATCTCGCCAAGCAAGTAAAAAAATAGAGACTTATGAGTTTGAAGTAGTCGGCAATGACATCATTAATCATAAGAAATGGGGACAGCTACAATCGACTAAAGTCGTTGAAGTAGGTAAACATAGCAAAATGGTATTGTGGTTTTCTGCTAAACATGATCATCAATTAATAAAGGCGCAACTAGACATGATGTTTTCACCTGTTGTTTGGTTATCTGAATTTAGTATGCAATGTGAGTCGTCCGTCGGCTAACCATTTCCTTCGCTGTACTAACAATTCATAACGATAAGACCATTTTATTGTCAACAATAACAGCACCCAACAAATTAGCTATTTATCAATAAGATAGTAGCGCAACAGACATATGTCCTATACTCAAAAATAATGAATAAATCACCGCAATCTAGCTTATGCCCAATGATGTAACGTCATAAATATATCATCATTCACTCACCAGTTTATTTCCTAATGCAGCAACTATATGACACTCGTCTTTATAAAATATTTCCCCATGAATAATTGCTCATTTTTACTAATTTTTACGACAAGAAAGTGAGGTTAATATGAACATTAAAAGAGAACGGGTTTTTGTCTGGAGTGCTAATATACGGTTATTTCATTGGATCAATGTCATCGCCATCACGTTACTTATTTGCATTGGATTAGTCATTTTAAATGGCAAGTTATTTGGTGTTAGTACCGATGGAAAAATTCTATTAAAAACGATACATGTGATCGTTGGATATGTTTTTGCTACCAACTTACTTTTTCGGCTGTTTATTAGCTTTATTGGCAAATCACACGAGCGATGGAATAAAACACTACCCTTTTATAAGGGCTTTAGCCATGCATTAGTTGAATTTAAACAACATAAAAAAGTAGCCTACAAAGGTCATAACCCTGTAGGAAAGTTAATGGTTTTAGCTTTATTATCACTAATGTTTGTTCAATTAGTTTCAGGTCTAGTTATCGCCGGTACTGATATTTATTACCCTCCATTTGGTAAGTACTTTATGCAAAGTATTGCCATAGATAAACAAAGTACTGAGCTGATTAAGCCTTATTCAAAAGTGAATGTGGATGAAGCGGCTTATAAAGAGATGCGCGCTCTACGTAAACCTTTTATTACCGCCCATGTTTATGCCTTCTACGGCTTAATTTTCCTGATACCTATACATATTTTAGCTGTCATCATAGCGGAAAGGAGGGAGAAGTCAGCGTTAGTTTCGGCAATGATTACCGGTTATAAATATCTTCCAAAAGAAGAGGCCGAGTGAGTTGACAAACGATGGGTTCATCCCCCCATCGCTAAACCTCGCTCATTAAGTCTTCTATAAAATATGCTGCGAGTTCATGCCTTCCTGCACAATTTGCTTTTGCATAGATAGCGGTAGCTTGACCTCGGACTGTTTTTTCTTTTACTTGCCTGACTTCAGCTATTTCCTTCATCGATAGTCCTTTAATTAGCAATAATGAAACCTCACTTTCTGATACTGTTAGGCCCCACTTTGAGAATTGCTCCTTCATCACTTGCAGTAACTCCCCTGCAAGTCTTGCTGATTTGGATTTCTCTATGCTAATTTCTTTAGTGAGGGACTTAACATGTTGAAGCTCGCGAAATAAAACCAGTGAAATGGCCATAAACACCAATAATTCAAGGGTTATATGTAGATAGCCATCTTCATTACTCCAAATGTCACTAGCGATATCAAAAACAAAAAAAGCCATAGCAAAAGCGAGCACTATCGCTGGTATATATAATCTTAAGGACACTTAACACCTCTTAACCTAGGGAAGTTTACTCGGTTGATAATTAGATGGTTGATAATTAGATGTCTCTCGTCAAATGCCGTTGGGGTTAGGAACTCACCAACCACATGAATTTCTCCTCATTTCGAAAACATTACTTTATTAGCTGACCCTAACATAAATAATGTCGTACCGATCATCAACATGAAAATAACAGAAAAATATGCACTCAAAAAGCCGGTACAGAAAGTACCAGCCTTTTATGTATTACCTTTATTATTGAAGGCTTAACCTTTTTTTTGCTCATCGTGTAATTCAATGTTTAGCTCTAACACATTTAAATCGCCATCTTTGTTATCAAGCTTTATCGAAAAGCTTTCATCCGAGACTTGAATATACTTGCGCAACACCACCAGAATATCTTCTGTTAGTTGTGGTAGGTAATCTGGTTGCTTATTACGGCTACTACGCTCATGAGCAACAATAATTTGCAGACGCTCTTTGGCCTTAGAAGCAGTTGTAATCGGCTTGTCTTTTTTTCTTAAAAAATAATCCAGTAATGCCATGTTATCCTCCAAACATACGACTAAAGATGCCTTTTTTCTCAGCAACTAAAAACCTAAAATCAACCGTTTCACCCAATAGACGATCAATCACATCTTGGTACGCTTGTCCTGCATCACTCATGGTATCTAAAATAACAGGCTCGCCCGCATTAGATGCTTTAAGCACGGCTTGTGATTCAGGAATAACACCTAACAATGGAATTGATAGAATATCTTCAACATCCTCAACACTTAGCATTTCACCTTCTTCCACCCGTTTAGGTGAATAACGTGTTAATAATAAGTGCTCTTTTATGGGCTCTAAGCCAAGCTCAGCTCTACGTGAACGGCTTGCTAACATACCTAAAATTCGGTCAGAGTCACGTACTGATGATACTTCAGGGTTGGTGGTTACTACAGCCTCATCCGCGTAATATAGTGCCATCATAGCGCCAGCTTCAATGCCTGCCGGAGAATCACATATAATAAAGTCAAAGCTTTTACCTAACTCTTCAAGCACTTTACCTACGTTTTCTTTATTTAGTGCATCTTTATCACGTGTTTGTGACGCAGGTAAAATAGACAAACTACTCACTCGTTTATCTTTAATCAGCGCTTGATTTAACGTCGCTTCACCATTTATCACATTAACAAAATCGTAAACAACCCGGCGTTCACAACCCATAATCAAGTCGAGGTTTCTTAAGCCTATGTCAAAATCAATTAAGACAACTTTGTTGCCTTTTAACGCTAACCCAAGACCAATGGCGGCACTTGAGGTAGTTTTCCCCACACCGCCCTTGCCTGATGTAACCACTATTATCCGTGCCATAGACCGAATATCCTTTATAAATTAATAATTAAATGAGTTTTGATGACATCAATTCACTGTCATTCAAATGAATATATACTGGTGAGCTCCAATGTTGCTCCATTGACTCGCTTAGCCAATAATTGCCATTAATAGAGACCAGTTCAGCTTCAAGGTTTTGGCAATATATTTGTGCGTGATGATGACCCTTTGCCCCTGCAATGGCTCTACCACGTAACGAACCATAAACATGAATATTGCCATCAGCAATAACTTCAGCTCCTGCAGAGACTGAACCTATAACTACTAGATTTTGACCTTTTGCATAAACTTGCTGACCGGAGCGAATTTGCCCTCGGTGGATCTTGTCTGTAAATAATGGTTGCTGAGGTACCATGGTTTGTGTCTCAGTTTGTGCAGTGACAGCCTGTTTAGCAAAAGTCTGCTTTTCTGCAGTACTTGCTCTTGCTGTATTCACAAATGAAAAACCAAGCTCGCGAATAAGTTGTCGTTGCTCTTTAGCAAGAGAGCCAGTAAAACCGACGAAGGTAAAGTTGAATGCTTCAACGAGTGTCTTTATTGCATGATAATCAATTGAGTTATCGGTTGTGCTTTCAAATGAACTTTCTACCGAGCTATTAAGCATCTCGATATTTACCACGATAGGCACTAAGTAAAAAAAATCAGGAGCTTGCGCTATTTTCTTAGCTAAATCGGCACGTATATCAGCAAGGTTTAACGTTTTCAAATATAAAACAGATAGGGTAAAGCTTGAGCCTTTAAATTCAATGCTGGCATCAGCCATAATAAAGGTTTTCCTAAATATGAGAATTCGTATTACCGTAATCTACATAAACGACAACGGTAATACGCAATAATACCAATCTGTATATGAAAGTGATCACTTCTTTATACTAAATGGTATAAGTTTAAGTCTTTACAGAGCACTCTTTAAGGTAGAGATCAATGCATTCTGTCCGTGTTGGAAGTGCTCAATTTTATTATTAGCCATTAATAACGCATAACTCAAATTAATAGAGGCAACCAATAATGCACGTTCACTGTTACAGCTTCCTGCTTTTTTCTTGATATCGGCACACATATCAGCAAGGTCGATCGCTGCCTGATTTAAATCCTCTGCTTGTTCAGCCGAGCAAGTAAACTGATGTTGCTTGCCCATAATCTCAATGCTGATACCTTTAGAGTCTTCACAAATCATTAATTAACCTCTTCTACACTTTGTAACTTGCTTAGTAAGTTGGCCAAAACATCGCTGGTCTGCTTTTGCTTCTCTTCACCTTCAAGTGCATCAAGTTGCAATATTTCATTTTCATCACTAAGAACAGAGTTTTGTTGCTTAAGCTCTGTGATTTGATTTTTTAGCTGGTTATTTTTTTCAATAATGTCTTCAATCAGTTGTTCGAGTTGTGGGAGAGTATTTTCTAACATAAGGCGCTCTTGTTAACTGTAGTAAAATTTGGCCAGCAAATTTAATCTAAAGTGAGGCAGAATGCTAGCTTTAAGCGTTATTAAGTGTCTAATTCTTGTAACAAATATTGCTATTTAGTAAAACAAGACCATAACGTTTAAAAAGCGAACTAATTTTTATCAATAATTAAACAATTACTATAATAGTGTTTAACCACTGGATTAAAATTATGTTTACCGCAGGGTGCTTGGGGGAAATCTACAAGGGGCATTTAACGAATAAGGAAGTGCTCAAGTGTATATTACTAACGTTATTTCGGCCCGCTGCATAAGCAACAGACCGTCAATTCATCCTGTAAGTGGCAATAAATACTGCACACTACAATTTATTCTGGCTTAGAATATCCAGCCCAGATATCTGCATTAACGTCATTAACTGCCGCTTTCTTTTTACGTTTCTTCTTACCGGTGCCTGCTGGTTTTGCCATTGGTTTACTTTCAGCTAACTCAGCGGCTAAAATTGAATCAGCGGCGATTTCCGCCACTTCAAAACCTTCAATTTGTTCACGTTCAAGCCTAATCTTATTCTTCTTTTCGATCACTTTAAAATGATGAAAGTCTTCATGATCAATAAGTGATATAGCAAGACCGACTTCTCCCGCACGGCCACTTCGACCAATACGATGCATGTAATCTGATGGACTTCTTGGTAAGTTAAAGTTGATTACCACAGGAAGTTTTTCAATATCTAAACCACGGGCAGCAATATCAGTAGCGATTAACACCTCAATAGTACCAGCTTTAAAGCCATCAAGTACTCTACTACGTTCGCTTTGCCCTTTGTCGCCATGAAAGACTTCTGCGGCAATACCACGTTTAGAAAGTTTTTCAGCTAAGTGCTCACAGTGATGTTTGGCATTAACAAAAATAAGAGCTTGTCGCCATTGATTTTGCGTAATTAAATGCGCGACTACCGCTGTTTTTTCACCTTTGTTCACGGTGAAAACACGCTGTACTAAGGTACTCGCATCACTACTCTGCACCTGTATTTCAATAGGATTGTTAAGTAACTCTTGCGTTAACGTTTTTACTTGTTCAGGAAAAGTTGCTGAAAATAATAACGTTTGTTTTTTCTTTGGCATTAAGGCTAACAGTGCCGTTAGCTCTTCTGTAAAACCTAAACTTAACATTCTATCGGCTTCATCAAGCACCAAAGTGTCAACTAAGTCGAGTTTAATCGCGTTACTTGATATCAAATCAAGTAATCGACCCGGCGTTGCCACCAAAATATCGGTACCGCCACGTAAAGCAAGCATTTGAGTATTTACTGATACACCACCAAAAACAGCAACAGTTTTAATTGCACCATTAAAATGCGCGGCATAAGATTTAATGTTATCTGCAACTTGCTTAGCAAGTTCACGGGTAGGCACCAAAATTAGCCCTGAAACATAATTACCTTTACCACTTTTAGTCTGAGATGACTTTTTCTGCGACAGTTGCTGTGCATACAGTTGTTGCAAAATAGGTAATGCAAAAGTAGCCGTTTTACCCGAACCAGTATTTGCACCTGCAATTAAGTCACGCCCAGCTAATACGCTTGGGATAGCGCGAGCTTGAATAGCTGTTGGCCGCTTATATTCTAGCTCAGTTAATCGCGCTAATAAGGTTGGAATAAGACCCAACTCGGCAAAAGTAACGGTACCGTTAGCTGGTGTTGTGTCTGTAGTATTGTCAGAGTTGTTGGTTGAGGTCATTTAGATAAAGGGCTTAGAAAAATAGAATTACCGCTATTTTAGCGTATTTATGGTCTATTCAGTTAGTGAAATCGATAAAACTCTCTGTTGTGTCCCGGTAAACCTAATAATTACCTTTATTCATTACTTTTTGAAGCTTACCTCCTAAGGTTTGCCTCAATACGATTCAACGATATAAAAGTCTTATATAAATACCAAATCAAAATGAATACAATATACAGATAAATTAAAACAACAGGCACATACAATGAATGCTTTAGCACTAACACAAACCGAGCAAGTTATTAATAATGCGATGAACAAAGCAAAGCAACTGAACATCAACGTTAACATCGCCATTGTTGATTGTGCAGGCTATTTAATTAACTTCAAACGCATGGATGGCGCACTCCTTGGGGCAATTGACATTGCTATGAAAAAAGCTAAAACTGCGGCTTTATTTGCTAAACCTTGTCATGTTCTTGGTGAGAAATCACAACCTGGTGGCGCGCTTTATCAAATAGAACAGTCTAATGGCGGCTTAGTCACTTTTGCTGGAGGCTTGCCAATAACCAATTCAAATGGTGAAGTTATTGCAGCTGTTGGAGTCTCGGGCTCAACGATTGAAAATGATCTTGCTGTGGCGCAATCATCGATAGCAATGCTTGAATAACTAGTGCTACTTACTAAGTAATCGACTCAAAATGATAAACAATTTTACGTTGATATAGCTGATTGCTTTTCAAAATATTACTGGGAAAATGTTTATTGTTTTCCGCATCAGTGTAATTTTGAGCCTCTAAACATAAACCTTGATACGAACTAAATTGGCCACTTAAGTAATAGCCTGTATACAACTGCATTGCTGATTGGTCGGTAAAAACAGATAAGCTAATTTGATTTTTTATTGAGGTAAGAATCGCTTTAGGTTGATCAAATGGTGTGTTATCTAAAATAAAGCAATGGTCATAACCATTTTTAGTGTTGAGTGATTCATCTTTGCTAGTATTCTGACGATAACCGATAACAGCTGGCTCTCTAAAATTATAATCTGTTTGCGCTACTGACAAAATATTCCCTGTCGGTATATTACTTGTATTACTTTCAAGAAATGTCGATGCCATCATTTGCAAATAAAGCGATTGGCAGTCCTGTTCTCCCAAATTAAAATAAGCATGGTTGGTCAAATTAACCGGTGTCGCTGAATCTGTATTACCAGAGTATTGTATGCTGAGTTTATTATCCTCACTTAACTGATAAGTGATAGATAAATTTAGTGTGCCCGGAAAACCTTGATCACCATCAGCAGAAATAAGAGATAAGGTCACTGAAGAATCAGTGATTGTTTCACTGTCTATTTTCCACAAACGAGCTGAGAAATTATCAGTACCGCCATGTAAACAATTATCGCCATCATTCTGTGATAACTGATAGTGACGCCCCGCAAGTTCAAACTTTCCACCGCCAATACGATTACATACTCTGCCGCAGGTTGCGCCTAGATAAAACTCATCATTTAAGTAATCTTCTGTTGATTCATATCCCAGCGCCATTTCCGTTGGTACTCCATGTACTGGAAATTTAATTGACTTAATACGTGCACCAAGGTTGATGATTTCAACTGACATCCCATAATCATTGGTCAATAACACTGTTTCCATTGTTGTTACCACTTTTTCAGCCAATTGAGTCATTAAATTAAGAATCCATTCGGGTTGTTTGACTGCCAGCGCCAAGTATCAACCATCATCTGCTCTAAGCTTTTCTTAGCTTGCCAATCTAGCTCTTTATTTGCTTTACCAGCGTTGGCCCAAAAAGCAGGTAAATCGCCAGCTCTTCTAGGTGATACTTCACAGGGAATATTTTTTTTAATCGCTTGTTCAAATGCTTCTACGATAGAGAATACAGAAGTGCCATTTCCTGTGCCTAAATTAAAGGCCTCAACACCGCTAAAGTCACTGTTGCGAGTTAACCAATCTAAAGCGGCAACATGACCTTGAGCTAAATCCATCACGTGTAAGTAGTCACGTTCACAGCTGCCATCCTTAGTGGGGTAATCATCACCAAAAATGTTGAGCTTGTCACGTTTCCCTACAGCAACTTGGGCAACATAAGGTAATAGATTATTTGGAATACCTTTTGGATCTTCCCCTATCATTCCGCTTTCGTGCGCACCAATAGGATTGAAATAACGTAGAGATACTCCTCTAAATTTAGCATCAGAGAGCGCTAAATCAGCAAGTATACGTTCAACCATGACTTTACTGGCACCATAAGGGCTAGAAGGTGTGCCTAACTTCATAGTTTCAACATATGGCACATCATTTTCTTCGCCATAAACCGTGGCTGAAGAACTAAAAATGAAATTATGCACCTTATGTTGTTGCATGACCTCAAGCAAACACACTGACCCATAGACATTATTTTGATAGTAACTTAATGGAATAGCTGTTGACTCACCTACCGCTTTGAGTGCAGCAAAATGGATTACCGCATCAATGTTAAACTGTGTAAATACTTCGCTTAATTTTTCTTTATTACAGATATCAGCTTCGACAAACTCAACCTTCTTTCCTGCTAACTTTTCAACTCGGTCAATTGACTCAATACTTGAGTTTACTAAGTTGTCATAAACGACAACATCATAATTATTTTCTAATAACGATAAAACGGTATGAGAGCCAATATACCCTGCGCCGCCAGTGACTAATACTTTCATTTTCTTACCTTAAAAAGTTAAAAGGCCAATCACTTGGCCTTATATTAATTATAGTTAATAACCACTATGTGATGTACAACGTTGTTACCACCAAGTGGCGTATAAAGCCGTAAGGATAAGCACTACACCAACGGCCGCAACATTAAACGACTTAGTGGTTGCAAAGCTCACTTTATCTAAATCAACACTGCTATCAGTAGTATTGGGTTTGCCCATAATAGAAACCACAAAACAAAGAGCTAAACATAGTAAAAATACTAAGCCTACACGGTCCATAAATGGTAGTTCAGGCCATGCAAATTTAAGCACTAACGAAAATACCGCTGAACCCAAGGCAGCAGACAAAGCGCCCATTGAGGTAGCACGTCTCCAGAACATACCCATCACAAATATCACTACGATGCCAGGCGTAAAGAAACCAGTAAATTCTTGGATATACTGGAACGCTTGATCAAACTTACCCAGTAATGGCTGAGCAACAATTAACGCAATACACAGTGAAACTAACGCGGCTATTCGACCCACATGTACATAATGACGTTGACTCTCATTAGGTTTAAAGCGGGTGTATAAGTCCATAGTAAAGATGGTAGAGATACTGTTTGTCATTGAGGCAAGTGATGAAACTATTGCTGCAACTAATGCCGCAAAAACTAAACCTTTAATGCCAACAGGCAACATAGCCATCATTGATGGGTAAGCTTGATCAGGTGTGGTTAAAGACGGGTAAAGAATAACAGCAGCAATACCAGGTAAAACGACAATTAGTGGCATTAATAATTTAAGGTAAGCAGCAAAAGCAATACCTTTTTGTGCTTCTTTAATATCTTTAGCCGCTAACGCGCGCTGAATAATATATTGGTTAAATCCCCAATAACTAAAGTTCATTACCCACATACCACCAAGTAATACTGAAATACCCGGCAAGCTCATGTAATGGTCATTATCAGTGCTTAAGATCATGTCAAAATGCTCAGGCATTTTTTCAGTCAGAATACCAAAACCAGCTAAAACCCCTTGACCATCAGCAACAGCATCTAAGGCTAAGTAACTTAGCAATAAACCGCCAAACACTAATAGCACCACTTGTAAAATGTCAGTAAAAGCGACCGCTTTTAAGCCACCATATAAGGAGTAAGCAACAGAGAATACGGCAAGAAATATCATACCGAACATCCAATCAACACCAGCTACGGTTTCAATAGCCATGCCGCCTAACCACAATACTGCCGTTAAGTTAACAAAGGTGTATACCGCTAACCAAAAAATGGCCATCGTAGTTTTTACTTTGTTATCAAAGCGCTGTTCAAGGTATTGCGGCATAGTGAATATTTTATTTTCTAAGAAAATAGGCAACATGTACTTACCAACTATCACTAAGGTAATTGCAGCCATCCACTCATATGAAGCAATCGCTAAACCAATGGCGTAACCAGAGCCTGACATACCAATAATTTGTTCTGCAGAAATATTCGCAGCAATTAAAGAAGCACCGATTGCCCACCAAGGCAGTGACTTACTCGCTAAAAAGTAATCTTCGGTATTTGCGCCCTCTTGCTTCTCATTACGAGAAACCCACAAGGCTAGACACAGCAGTCCTATGACATAGACAATAAAAATTGTACTGTCTATGGTCCCCAATTTATTTGCAAAATCCATCATTTTTTACCTTTTTATAGTTATCATTATATTTTTTGAGTGAGCTTATTTTTGCTTATTTTTATTTATTATTTATTATTTATTATTTATTATTTAATGTTTGATGTTTAACTGAATAAATTATCGAAATGCACCTTGTGTTGCGGTGCATAGATAAACACTTGGTTTTAAACCAAATTTACTTTCATACTTGTTGTTCACCACATATTCAACCTGGGCAACAAGTTCAGTAGGTACTAAAGCGACAACACAACCACCAAAGCCGCCACCTGTCATTCTAACGCCACCTTCTTCGCCGACAACAGCATCAATCATATTAACCAGTCCATCCATTTCCTTGGTGGTGACTTCAAAGTCATCACGCAAAGAAATATGAGAAGCCTTCATTGCCGCACTAATTGTTGCCATGTCATTATTTTTCAGAGCAGTTAAGGTGTTAATTGCACGTTCATTTTCACTAATTACATGGCGAGCACGTTTAAATAACACTGGCTCAATTTGCGCTTTGTCTGTATTTAGTTGCGCCAAGGTCACATCACGTAAGGCTGAAACACCAAAATGATTGGCCACCGCTTCACATTGCTCTCGTCTTAAATTGTATTCACTGTCAACCAAGCCACGCTTTACGTTGGAGTTAACGATAAACAAAGTTAAATCATCTGGGATAGGCGCGTCTTCAAAAGATAAATCTTTGCAATCGAGTAACATAGCATGATCTTTCTGCCCCATGGCTGAAATCAGTTGATCCATAATGCCGCAGTTACAACCAACAAAATCATTCTCTGCTTGCTGGCCTAGAAGCGCGGCATTAATACCATTTAATGTTAATTGATAAAGCTCAGCAAAGGCTTTTAAAATGGCAATTTCAAAACTGGCCGATGAACTTAAACCTGCGCCTTGCGGAACATTGCCAGTAACCACTAGGTTTGCCCCTTTAATGTCAGGGTGCTTTTTCATTAATGCTTGTAATGTACCTTTAACATAATTACTCCACATCATCTGCTGATCAAACGATATTTCATCCAAGCTAAACTCATTGGTTTGTTGGTCACAATCATGAGCGTACACCTTAATGATATTGTCTTCACGGGTTGATGCGGCAATAGTAGTGCCATAATTAATCGCTGCCGGTAGGACAAAGCCGTCATTGTAATCAGTATGGTCGCCAATGATATTTACTCGCCCTGGAGCATGACAAACGATTTCAGCCGAGCGTTTAAATTGCTGTTCAAATAAAATCTGCACAAGCGCTTGTTGGTCAAGCCCTTGATGAGCGGCTTCTTTTTGATCAGTAACGGATAAAGTCATTAGTTTTGCTCCTTATAATGAATAGCAGGTAAATCACGTAATCTTTTAGCTGCTTGCTCTGCAGTAAGATCTCGTTGTGCTTCAGCCATCATTTCATAACCGACCATAAATTTACGAACCGTGGCGGATCTTAAAAGCGGCGGGAAGAAGCTGGCATGCAAAGTCCATTCATCATGTTGTTCACCGTCAAAGGGAGCGCCATGCCAACCCATTGAATAAGGAAAAGAACAATTAAATAAATTGTCATATTTGATGGTGATTTGTTTAAGAATATCTGCAAGCGATAACTTTTGTGCTTCATTTAGCTCAGTTATACGCTGTACAGAAAAACGTGGTAACAATAACGTTTCAAACGGCCATGCCGCCCAGTAAGGTACTACAACCAGCCAATCATCGTTTGACACAACGATGCGTTCTTTATTTTCAACTTCTCTATTGACATAATCTTGCAATAAACTACTGCCATGTTGCTCAAGATAAGCCAACTGCGCGTTTTGTTTTTTCATCACTAAAGTTGGCAATTGTTGTTGCGCCCAAATTTGACCATGAGGATGAGGATTAGAGCAACCCATAACACTACCTTTGTTTTCAAAAACTTGCACCCATGAATACGTTTTCCCTAACTCCTCACATTGGCTCTGCCAAGTATCAACCACACAGATAATTTCTTTTGTTGAAAGCTGCGGTAAGGTTTTACTGTGATCGGGCGAAAAACAGATAACACGACTTTCGCCCTGCTCTGTTGCCATCTTAAACAGTGGGTCATCATTGCTAACTACCGGAGTGTCTTGCTTGATTGCGGCAAAATCATTAGTAAATACAAAGGTATCTTTATAATCATCGTTAACTTCACCATTGATACGGGTATTACCCGCACATAAAAAACAATCTTGGTCATACGCAGGTTTTTCTTGTTCATCAAGCTTTTCTACTTGCCCCTGCCAAGGACGCTTGGCGCGATGAGGTGAAACTAAGACCCATTCATCGATTAATGGGTTATATCTTCGGTGTGGGTGTTCAGTTGGATCAAATGCAATCGTCATAATATTTTAAGTCACAATAATAAAAACATGAAACAAGGGTAAACGTTTACCCCTCTATATGCAACTGCTATATAAAGGAGAGGCTTTCAATTAAGCATACCTTGATGGACAAGTGATATATAGTGTATATTACCGACAATTCTATGAAGACAACAACAATGTAAACATTTACCCTATGGCAACAATAAAAGACGTAGCTCGACTTGCAGGTGTTTCAGTAGCATCCGTTTCACGGGTATTAAATAACGGTCCTAAAGTCAGTAAAGCGACTATTGAAAATGTATTAAAGGTGGTGAGCGAATTAAATTACACCCCAAATGCTAATGCCCGCGCGCTAGTTACTCAAAAAAGCACAACTCTTGGTGTTGTCATTCCTGATCTCATTGACCCTTTTTTTGCTTCATTAGCTCATGGTGTTGAGCAGATAGCCCGAAAAAATAACATGCAGTTGTTATTAAGTACTGGCTTAGTAAGCGCAGAAACAGAAATGCAGGCCATCAATTTACTTATTGAAAGACAATGTGATGTCATGGTGGTGCATAGCAAAAAACTATCCAACCAGGTAGTAATTGACCTAGCGAACAAGGTCCCTGGCTTAGTGCTGATAGACCGCTATATTGAAGAAATTGCTCAGCGCTGTGTTTGGCTAGACAACCTAGAGGGTGGTAAAATAGCTGCGCGTCATTTATTAGCCTTAGAACACAAAAGTTTTGCCTGTATTTCGAGTAAACATCAGATAGATGATCCCCTGCTTAGATTACAGGGTTTTCAAAGTGAACTGCACTCAGCAGGTACAGGTATTGAAGCAGATCTTATTGAGTACGGTGAGCCAACACTTCAAGGCGGAGAGATAGCGACTCAAAAGCTACTCGCCTCAGGAAAACACTTCTCAGCGCTATTTGTTTACAACGATGCCATGGCAATTGGCGCAATTTCCACCCTCGAAGACAATGGCTTTAAAGTGCCATCAGATATTTCTGTATTGGGTTTTGATGATGTTTTGCTATCTAGGTATTCAAGACCAAAATTGAGTACGCTAAACTACCCTATTGAAGAAATGGCTATGCAAGCCGCCAACATAGGGCTTGAATTAACCGCTAAGCAAGCTATAAGCACAAGTGATGTAAGTTGCAAGCACATCCCTAGGCTTGTTAAACGAGAGTCAACTAGCTTTAAAGTAAATAAATAATAGCTGATTTGAGCGCTGTAACCTAACTCGCCAGCGACTTAGACAACTAGTATCAACTATTAACGGGAAACTAATGCTAAAACAGCACCTTCAGGGTCTTGAATGACACAAAACTGATCAGCCCCCATTTTACGAGGCCCATGCAAAACTTTTCCACCTAATTCCTTACATTTTGTCGCGCTAACTAAGACATCCTGAACCCTAACATACATAAGCCATTGAGCAGGTAAGTTGCTATTCCCCCCTCGCGCATGGCATACCCCAGCGATGGTATCACCTGTATCGGGAAGGTTAATATTGAAGTCATCATATTTCCCCATAGAGGCGGGTGTAGATTGCCAACCTACCACATCACAATAGAAATCTTTCACATTTTCAGCGTTCTCAACAGTTAAATCACACCATTCAATTGCACCTATCTTTGTTTCTAAATTTGTACTATCCGACATATTCATAACCTCCAGAGATATAACGCTACTTTAAATAGAAAAATATTTGTTGGCTAAAGTCGTTAAGGAACAAATTAAGCTAACTAGTAAATTTACCTTTAATTTACCTTTAATTGGGTTTTAAGGTAACGATAAACTGTTTGCCTCCAAAGCCATGTTTATTACATTTTGCTCGTACTATTACCTTAGACGTTTCTGATGGAATTTGGATTTTACATCGACTACGAGTAACGGGTTGCTCTTTATCGTGTGGGTGACCAAGTACACGATATCCGAGCTGATTTCCCGCTAAATCGAGAACCTCCCATCTATCTGCGTAATGTTCCCAACCTTGGTCATTGTGTCGAACTGAAGTATCAAAACACCAGTTACCGCTAGACCGCTGAGTTGCGACAACATGGGTAACCTGAGCAAATTCTAAAGAGGGGGAGTAAGTATCGATATCAATTTTAGATGCAAATGCAGATGATGCAAACATCGATAATATTAGTAGTCGGTTCATGTAAACTCCATTTCATTTTAGCTATAGTAACTCTCCCAAGACATGTTAGCCTTTGAACATAGGGCAGTTTTTAAACTAGCGTTATGATATATGTTTTAACATAAAAAACAGCAGCTAGCACATTTATTACTTAATGTAATAACATCATACTCTAGAGATAACTTATGGCAGTTCTGGCCAATTTACTTTCAAAACCCTCCTTCGACTTTACTTCCCTCACCCTTCAACAAAAGACTCGCCCTTTCTGGCGCTAACAAGCTGTTAAAATAAATATCGTCTATATTTAATACTAAGTAGTTACCATACAGTGCAAAGGCTTAGCACCTTGAGGTTGGTGACATTTTAATATTCAAGTGAGTCAGCTATGGCACTTAAAGTGGCGCATAAGGTTATTTTAGGTTTTGGTATTATCCTATTGTTATTGCTCTTTGCTAGCATAAACTCATTTAGGATTTTGTCCGATATCCAACGAGCGACCAGTGAAGTTAAAGAGTTTGCAACTCCCGCACAAAAGTTTAGTAATTCAATTCAAATACACCTATTAAAACAAGCCAAAATTTCAGTCAGTGTTCCAACATCGGTCACTTTCGAGAAACTCAATACACTTCAACAACAATTTAAAGCTGAAGGAGTAAAGTTAGCTGGTGAACAAGATAACTTATCAAGGGTGCTAAGCCATAAAAAATCTAATTCGTTTTTAAAAGGTTTTAATGAAAATTACAAAAACTACCTCGCTGCAGTTGCAGTGATGTTCACTAACAAAAAGTCCATGCTGTTAACTAGCTCACAATTGATAAGCAAGCAAGATTCTCTCGATAATTATTTGGATGAAGCTGGAGCAATTTTAGTTGATTTATCCTATTTAGAGGACCCAGACAAACAAGTTCAGATAGATAGGATTGCTGGTGCAGCAGGACAAATCGAGGGTTACATAATTAACCTAACTGACTCAGCAAAAGAGATCATGTCTTTAAATAAAATGAACGAAGTCTCTGAATCAAAAGAAACAATTAAACTGGCTGTTGCCAATATAGAACATCAATTAGACTTCCTCATTCGCTTAGGTGAGGAATATGACACTGATGGTTTAATTGAGCAATTTGTGGATGAATTCAAAAAATCCAAAGCTATGTTATTTAACACAGATGGCTTGTTTTCGGTAAAAACCGTACAGCTTAGCCAAGCAGAAAATCTTGCCTCTGCTTTTGCTCTATCTGACTCTTACGCCGAAAAATCAGTAACAATAATTGATAATTTATTAAACACAGTGCAAGGAAACCTTAATCAATTACAGCATGTTGTTTTTAACGATGTGGAACAAGGAAAAACCACAACCATTGCTATTTTAGTAGTACTTTTTATTGCTGGCTTTACCATTGCTTTTATGACGGTAAGAGCAATGATTTTACCGCTAGCAAAAATAAATAAAGTATTATCTTATATGGCTAACGGCGACCTATCACGTCAACTTAAAGTCTCGTCAAATGACGAATATGGAGAGTTATCCACTAATGTCAATTTAGTGGTAGAGGACTTAAGAACGCTAGTAGGTGAAATTGGCAGTAATAGCCACTCATTAAATTTAGCAGCCAAACAATCAAGCCATGAAATTGACCTTGTTATTCAGTCTTTAGAAGATCAAAAACAAACGGTTCAACAGGTTGGAGAGATCACTAATGAATTGAATCAAAATGCTGATCAAGTTTTAGAAAAAGCCAATATTGCCAACCTTAATATGACTGATGCGCAAGAAAAAAGTAAAGAACTTGAGCAAATTGCTAACAATACTAATGACCGAATAAATACTCTCGCAAATATGTTAGAGGCAATCGTTGGACTTATGTCTGTACTGCAGGGTGAATCTACAAATATTGGTAGCATTTTAGAAACCATACAAAGCATTGCAGACCAAACTAATTTACTTGCACTTAATGCCGCTATTGAAGCCGCACGTGCAGGAGAAACAGGACGCGGTTTTGCCGTTGTTGCCGATGAAGTACGTATGTTGGCGAGTAGAACTCAAGAATCTACGGCTGAAATTAATATTATGATAGGAGCTTTACAAAAACAGACGGTAAGAGTGGTTCATGAAATCAACGAAGGCAAAGACGAAGCAGAAAATTGCCAACAGCATACCCAACAGTTATTACAAACCCTAAACCTAATAAATAAAGCCATTGGAGAAATGCATAATATGAGTAGGGAAGTCGCTGAATCGGCCACTCAACAAAACACCTTAAGCAGTGACATTAACATTCAAATTCAAGGGATCACAAAGATTAGCCAACAAAGTAGTGAGAAATCATTGAGCACACTAGAGTACAGCAACCAAGTTGCGGCTTTGGCTCAAAAACTTGATCAATCTATTGATGAGTTTAAAGTCTAGAATTTAAGCGGTAGAGCTCACAACAGCATTAAAATATAGATTCAACTCTTATTAATTTCTCTTATTGGAATATCGACAACATATTACGACCACTTGGTGAGCATAACCAAAGCAAGGCCGCTAAATTAACAACGACGGTAAACCAGAACCCTACCCTAAACGCTTTCTTTTGAGATTTGTGCCTTAATAACTGTTGCGCTACTGCCGCTCCTGGCCAGCCACCAACTAAAGCGAACAAGTGTAAAGTACTTTCTTGTGTTCGCCATTTTCCGCGTTGCGCTTTAGACTTATCAAACGCATAAGTTAAATAGGTAATAACGCTAGCACCAAAGTATATTAGGACTAACTTTTGAGGAAGATAACCGAGCAAATAAGCCGTGATTAAAAGACTAAGAAATAAAAATGATAAAACGATTGAGAATCGGTTTAGTTTTTTAGCCTGCTTTTTCTTTAATTTATCACCTGAAAAAGTCGCTTCATCAGCGCAATATCGGCCTTGTTTGTCTTTAACTATTGAAAAGGTAATAACATCATTTACTTTAGGTGTTCGCTTTCGATTTGATAAAACCTTTTTATGAATAAAAACATTATTTCCACCACCATTAGGCGCAATAAAACCGAAGGCTTTATCTTCATGCCATTTAATCAATTTCCCTTTCAACCGCAACGTGCTTTCTCCTTGAATATTACCAGCTTAACAATAGTAAAAGTGA
>Ga0209292_1002666_pt1 | contig 20288 bp, 4 predicted proteins | sample GOMGulsemesocosm_2_FD_184634 | JGI IMG/M metagenome (GOLD analysis project Ga0209292, IMG submission 184634) | Methane-oxidizing microbial communities from mesocosms in the Gulf of Mexico - GOM9C Gulf of Mexico (SPAdes) (version 2) | ecosystem: Environmental > Aquatic > Marine > Cold seeps... | reverse complement strand
CGTCTTTATTTACATCCTGTTCTGATGAAAAAACAGACGTTGAGGTTGCGAGAAGAGTCATCACCAGATATTGCGGTTTTAATGACAAGCTAATGGCTTTAGCTAGTTTAGATTTGAGCATACTACATCCTATGTTAATGCTGATTTACGTTTACGGTAGTTAAAATTATGTTAATGCGTTTTTCAAAGATGCTGGGCGCATGTCTGTCCACACTTTTTTTATTTCTTCTAGGCAATGTTCTTTACTGCCTTCAAAACCCACGTTTTTCCAGCCTGCAGGTAATGGCTTATAGCTGGGCCAAATAGAAAATTGTTCTTCGGTGTTAATCACTATGTTAAATAACGTTGCTGGTTGTTTCATGCTTAGTCTACATCTCACTTTATTGTTTAATATTTGTTTTAAAATGTGATTTATGTGTATATGATACTGATAATTATTATCATTACCATTCAAAATTTAAATTATTTTATATTATTTTAATTTCCACATGAGATTTTAGCTATGAGCACAACAACGAATTTACGTATTAACTCTATGTTTGAAGAGCATGACTTACCACAAATCGTAACCCCGACTATGGGCGGACGATTATCGGATTATTTGCAAGGTGCGCATCAGATCGTAGAAGAAGAGCTGCTACGAGCCGGTGGGGTTCTATTTCGAGGTTTTGATACTATTGGTGAAGAACCATTTCAAGAATTTGCGCGTTCGTTTGGCTCTCCATTGCTTAATTATGAATTTGCTTCTACACCAAGAACTGATCTTGGCGAAGGTGTTTATACAACGACAGAGTATCCCGCACATCAACAGATCCCACTGCATAATGAACAGGCTTACACGCTTAATTGGCCGATGAAAATTTGGTTTCATTGTATTACCCCAGCTGAAACTGAAGGTGAAACCCCGATTGCAGATAGCCGCCTCATCTTCAATAAAATAGATCCTATGATCCGCAAACGTTTTGATTCTAAGAAATTAAAATATGTTCGTAATTACGGTAATGGACTCGATCTGCCATGGGAAAAAGTATTTGCAACGGAAGATAAGCGACAGGTCGAGCGCTTCTGCTTGGCAAATAAGATTAATTTTGAATGGAAACCAGATGGTGAATTACGAACTAGCCAGATATGCCAAGGTGTTGCTCAGCATCCTAAAACGCATGAAATGGTCTGGTTCAACCAAGCACACTTATTCCATGTTTCTAACCTTGAAGCCAACATTCGAGAAACCTTATTATCTGTCGTAGACGAAGAAGATCTGCCTCGTAATGTGTATTACGGAGATGGTTCTCCTATCGAAGACTCTATTCTGGCTGAAATCCGTGGCGTCTTAGACGAGTGTACAATTAAATTTCCATGGCAGGCCGGAGATATTTTGATGCTTGATAATATGCTTACAGCTCATTCTCGTTCGCGTTTTACTGGTGCCCGTAAAGTTGTTGTTGCTATGGCTGAAGGTAATGTTTAGGAAGGTTTAAAATGGAATTAGAACAAAATCAAATGGAAAAAACCGGCAAAGGACTTAGGTTAGATGTATCTTCGAACCAAAAATCGCTTTGGTTTTTGTACAAGCTAGCCCCTGAATCTTCCGCTTACAATATGTATTTCTCGACCTTACTAGGCGGTAGAGAGCAGCATGCTATTGATATTAATTTATTGGAGCAGAGCTATTATCATACGATAGCGCACCATGATGCGCTTAAAACGGGTTATCAGCAAGATGAAAAGGGCGTTTATGCTTTTCTCGCTCCGCATAAATCAGCACATTTCTCTGTCGAAAAGCACAGTTTCACAGAAACAGAAAAGGATGCTTGGATAGCAAAATGCGCTGATCAGCCATTTGAGTTAGAGCAAGGTTATGTGTGCAGAGCTAATGTGTTGTTAAATGACACGGATGGTAAGGTAGCACCTTATTTAATCGTGACATTGCATCATATTGCTGGAGATTTTTATTCTATTGAGCAAATGGTTGCTACTTGGGCCAAGTATTATTCTCAGCTTGTTGATAGCACAGCTGTTCCAGATTCCTCTGTGCAGTATAGCCAGTGGGTGACAGAGCAAAAGCAATATCTTGCTTCTGATGCTGCAGATAAAGCGTTAGCGTTTTGGCGAAGTGAATTGGCTCCCTTACCAGCACCTCTGTCTATGAGTACGGACTTTGAGCGTGGAGATATTCAAAATTTTGATGGTTGTGAGTTGCAATTTGATGGTAACCAAGCTCTGACTGATAAAGTCACTGCGTTGGTTCGTGAGACTAAGACTACATCATATACTGTCTTACTAAGTGCTTTTCAGTTCTATTTACATAAACTGTCTGGCCAATCTAAATTTCTGATTGCATCGCCAACGATGGGGCGTTATACGCGAACCCATAAAGAAATTGTTGGTTATTGTGTTAATCCTTTTCTTATTCCAGCTGATTTTACAAAGCCTTGTAACTTTACAGATCTGATCGCTGAACGTGCTCGTTTTTATCGTCAATCATTACGCCATCAAAGAATGCCTTTGACAGAAATTAGTGAAGCATTGATGGATAATAGAAGTGCGGAACGCACCGCGGTTACTTCGCATATGTTTACTTATACACGTGCTAATGATCGTATTATTGGCATGCCGATATCCGATTATATCATTGACTCGGGACAGCGTGGTGCTGCACACGAACTTAACTTAGTTGTCTATGAATATGAGAATTCGTTCCGTTATCACTGGCGGTTTAATTCTTCACTATATACTGCTGAAACGGTTACCGCGATTGCTGACGGATTCTTTGAACTCTTAGAGGAATTGCTATTATCGCCTAATAAACCGCTTATTCAGCATCAGTTCAAAGCTTGGTTGCCAGATGCGAAACCCGTGACCCCGAGTTACGAAACTGGGTTGGCTATGTGGCAAGATATTACGCCCACGCAGCCTGCATTACTATATAACGAACAGGTATTAACCGTTGCAGAGGTAAGTGAACAAGCGTCTCGTTTAGCCAGTGCATTGTCTCAATCCAATGTGAATCACCGTGATCGAGTTGCTATTTTATTGCCGCGAGGTGTAGAGCAAGTGATCGCTATGCTCTCAGTTTGGTATGTCGGGGCTGCGTTTGTTCCGTTAGATGATGGGCAGCCAAATGAGCGTACACTAACAATGCTTAAAGAAGCGGATGTGGAAGTATGTGTTGGTGCTGGCAACAGACCTGATTGGTTACCTGAAATTTATCAGTGGTTAGACGTGATTGATGCTTTATCTCAGGCATCGCAGCCCTTGTCGCAACAGTTCAGATTATGTGCAGATGATCCGGCTTATTTAATCTTTACTTCTGGTTCGACTGGTACACCCAAAGCCGTGTCTGTAGGTCATGGCGCACTGGCTTCTTATGTTGAAGCTGTAAACAGCCGCTTAGATCTACCAAAAAATAGTGTGTATGCGAGCCTTGCTAGTGTCGCCACTGATTTAGGCTACACAGCACTTTGGGCTGGATTATTATCTGGGAATCAAGTGCGTATTTTAGATCAAGAATTTATGCTTGATGCTGAAGGATTAGCTGATCACTTGGCTCAATATCCAGTTGATATGCTTAAAGTCGTGCCTTCACATTTACAAGGGTTATTGGCCTCGGAGCGTAGTGAAATATTACCTCGGCACACTTTAGTTTTTGGTGGTGAGGAAGTAAATAATAGCTTACTCGAACAACTTAGAGTTTATTCTTCCGAGCTAAATATTTTCAATCATTATGGTCCGACTGAAGCAACAGTAGGCGTTATTGCTGGTCGTTTATTTGCTGGTGAGCCTACTGCTTTAGGTACACCGCTTGATGGTTGCCGAGTTTATCTATTAGATAGTTTGCTTCAAGCAGTTCCCGTTGGCGCTATAGGTGATTTGTATATAGCGGGTAATCAGCTAGCGCAAGGGTATTGGCAAGATAGTGTGAAAACTGCGCAGAATTTCATTCGTGATCCATTTTATGCTGGTGAGCTTATGTATCGATCTGGTGACCGAGCGAAACAGTTGGCAGACGGACGAATTAAATTCATTGGTCGGGCTGACGGTCAGGTTAAGATTAGAGGGTATAGAGTTGAACTCGCTGAAATCGAAACTCAGCTTAATGCGCTGGATGGTGTTGTTGAAGCCGCCATTGTATTCGATAAGACGGAAGGGCGTGAAAAACTCACAGCAGTTGTTGTTAGTAAGCAAGATAAAACAGAGTTATCTCGTTTGCTATCAATGAGCTTACCTAGCTATATGCAACCGCATTACTGGCATTCTGTAACCGAAATTCCTCGTTCTATTAATGGTAAAGTCGATCGAAAAAATTTAGCGAGCGCATTGAATGGTAGTACGAATGAATTGCATTCAAATGAATTATTGAGTTCAGAGCAAGGTACTTTATTTTTCTGTCGCTTATTTGCTAAGGTCTTAAATAAGCAGGTAAACGAGATAACAGGTAGTGATGGTTTCTTTGCTGTTGGTGGTGACTCTATTTTAGCGTTGCAGCTAGTGGCCATTGCGCGGAAAGAAGGCGTTAAATTAACACCTCAGTTGTTATTTAAACATCAAACACCCGTTGAGTTAGCAGAGGTTATGGCTGATCAATTGCCCCAGCTGGATCCTAAGGAAAAACTTCATGAGCAAGCTATATCTGTTTTGGCTCAGCTCTGGTCAACGACGTTATCAAAACAAAATATTGAGTCGAGTGATAACTTCTTTGAAATAGGCGGTGATTCTATTTTAGCGTTGCAATTTATTGCAGCTGCACGCAAGAAAAATATAATTCTACGTCCTCAGGATGTATTTAAATATCAAACACTGGCTGATTTAGCGTTGTTTATTGTGCCGCAGATAGAAGAGAAAAATGCGAGTACTGAGCAAGTCTCTTCTACGACAGTGATAAAGACAGAGCAATCTGTATCTCGTTATGATCTTGATATTTTACCTGATACGTTAACTGTTGATGATGTTACTGCAAACATTTCTGCCCGAGATCTAAATACGATTTGTCAGGATATTCCGGCATCTTTAATTGATGATTTGTTACCTTTGTCTCCGACTCAGCAAGGCATTTTGTTCCATTGTTTGTTGGATCAACAACCTGAGTTGTATTTAAACGTCACTAGCATGGCTCTCACAGGTAGTATAAATACAGATGCTTTTCTTAGCGCATGGAAAAGCGCAGCGCAGCGTCACGATGTAACTCGAAGCCGCTTTATATGGCATGATCTTGAGCAGCCTTACCAGGTGGTATGTCGAAACACTGAGATGAACACTGTAATGCTAGATTGGCAGGCATTATCGATATCAGAACAGAAAGCTAAATTTGAGGCGCTAGTAGCCCAAGAGCATCAAGTTGGATTTAAACTGACAGATGCACCGCTTATGCGCGTGATTTTAGTTAAATTATCTCCACAAGAACATCGTCTGATATGGACGCGCCATCATTTGATTGTAGACGGTTGGACATCGGCATTAATTGCAGGTGATGCGATGGCCATTTACAAGCAAAAAGATTTACTACCTGCGCCGCACTATGCCGATTACTTTTCTTGGTTAGAACGTCAAGACATGACGTATGCGGGCAAAGAGTGGCAAGCGTATTTAGCTGATTTTACCCAAACGACACATTTACCTCGTCCTGAAACACCAATGCAAGGGCAAAAACATTGCCACTATTCAATCGCTGAGTCTGTTACACAGAAGTTGAAGACGCAGGCTAGAACGCATGGTTTAACGTTAAATACGTTAGTACAACTGGCGTGGGGGATTACGTTAAGTCGATTTACTGGTGGTTATGATGTGATATTTGGAATGACTTCAGCTGGACGCCCGCAGGAAGTTTCTGATATTGAGCATATGGCAGGCGTGTTCATTGCTAGTTTACCATTGCGCGCTAGTCTTAATCCCGCTGAACGATTAGTTGATTGTGCAGCGCAATTGCAGCTCGATGCATCTGAGTTACGAAGTATTGATTACATGCCACTTGCTGAGATCCAATCATATGTAGATCTTGAGCCCGGAGAGTTATTGTTTGATACTGCTCTTGTGTTCCAAAACTATCCATTTCCTAAAGAACTTCGGGATATGACCACGCCAAAGTTTGACCTACTGGAGGTATCTGAATCAAGTAACTTCCCGATGATGTTACAAGTTGAGCCTAGTCATGTTCTGAATATTAATTGCTCTTTTGACACTCAAAAGGTCTCACAAGAGCTAGCGAGTCGAATGTTAATCACACTTGACGCAGCACTAACCTATCTTTCTGAAGATCTAGATACGTATACATATCAACTAATTGATTCGCTAACGTTACCTGCTGTTGTGAATGAAGTTCAAGTAGATTTACCTGCAAAGTGGGATTTGTTAGATCAAGTTAAATTCCGTGCGAATGAATCAGGTGAAAATCTAGCCCTGATTACTGACAGTCGCCAATTATCTTATCAAGAGTTAGTTGTTGAAGTTTCACATCTCGCAGGCGCAATGGCTAGATTAAACCTAAATCATGAGCAGCCTATAGCCGTTTGTTTGACACGTGAAGCTGATCTAGTTGTTACTTTATTAGCAATTTATCAATTGGGACTATCTTATATTCCACTAGACCCACTGCAGCCACAACGTCGTTTGGAAGATATTTTTAATCAAGCTGAACCTCAGTTGGTAATAGCAGAGCGGACTTTCGATTCTGTACCTTGTCTATCTCCGACAGAACTGAAAGAGCAGTCTATAGGCTCTGGCCCTGTCGTTGATTGCCACCCAAATCAATTGGCATACACTATTTTTACATCCGGCTCTACAGGCCGTCCGAAAGGCGTACAAATTGATCGTTCTGCGTTAAATTATTTCCTACAAGCGATGAAGGATGTAATTAATATATCTGCTGAAGATCGGTTGTTGGCAGTTACCACGATTGGGTTTGATATTGCAGTATTAGAATTATTCTTGCCTTTAGTACACGGTGCAACCTTAGTGTTAGCTAACGAGCAACAGAGTAAAGATAGCCAAGCACTAAGTCAGTTATTATCTCAGCATAAAATCAGTGTGATGCAAGCAACACCTGCAACATGGCAAAGCTTAGCTGATATTGATAGTGCTTGGTGGTCATCACTTAATGTCCTGACTGGTGGTGAGGCGTTAAGTGCTGCATTAGCCGAATTATTGATAAAAAAAGCGGCTAGTGTGACGAATGTTTATGGTCCAACAGAGGCTACCGTTTGGGCATCAAGCTCGTCTGTTGAGCATGTCACAGGTAAATCAGCAGCACTGGGTAAGCCATTTAATAACACTCAGTTTTATGTGTTAGATAGCGCACTTCAGCCTGTATTGTCAGGTGTTGAAGGTGAGCTATATATCTCAGGATTAGGGTTAGCTCGCGGATATTTAAACCGTCCAAAACTAACCGCAGAGAGTTTCTTACCAGATCCTTTCTCACAAGCGCCAGGACAACGTATGTATCGTACCGGAGATCGAGTTTACTTCGATTCAAAAGGTGAGTTGCAGTACATAGGTAGAACTGATTTCCAAGTGAAATTACGTGGATTTAGAATTGAATTGGGCGAAATAGAAGCAGTTCTTCAGGCGCAAACTGGTGTTAAGGAAGCGATCGCTCTCGTATGGCAGGCGGATACTGAACATGGCTATATCGCGGCTTATGTTACGTTACGCAAATCTGCCGTTTTAGATAGTGAGCTGCTGTTACGCCTGATTGCTGAGCATTTACCTGTTTATATGGTACCAACTGAAATTGTTATCCTCGATGCAATGCCACTGAACAGCAATGGCAAGGTCGATCGCAAAGCACTACCTGAATCTGATAGTCATGGTATGAGCCATTACTTATCGCCACAAACTGAACTTGAGCATCAATTAGTGGACATTTGGCAACAAATACTTGGACATGATCAGATCGGTATCCAAGACAGCTTCTTTAGATTAGGCGGTAATTCGCTTTCAGCAACTCGCCTACAAGCTAGAATCCAGCGTACGTTCAGCGTACAGATCCCACTCGCTGAGTTATTCCACAATCCTACAATTGCCGAGCTAGCCATGCTTTTAGAAAAAGAGTCGTTGCAACAAGATGATCTGGCAATGATGGCTGATCTATTAGACCAATTTGAGTAAATTATGAACCAGAATACACATTCAATCAGTATTGCAAAGCGTTTGGCTAAATTGCCAAAAGAGAAAAAAATTCAGTTTAGAGCTTTGCTAAAAGAAAAAAATATCGACAGCTGGCAATTACCTATTGTTGCAGCAGCAAGAAAAGATGAAATGGAAGTCTTGTCTAATGCTCAGCAGCGCCTGTGGTTTATAAACCATTATGAACAAGGTAGTTCTGCCTATAATTTGTTTACTCGGTTAGACATCAAAGGTGATATTGATACAGAAGCACTAAAATTAGCGCTTCTAGAAGTACTTAACCGCCATGCTATATTACGCAGTACATATCATCTTGCAGATGGTATACCGATGCAACGAACTGAAGCTGATTATGAGCTACCATTCTGGGTTGAATCGGATGTTTCAGATCTAGACCTGCGTAGTTTGACTGTCGCTGATGCGGTATTTGATTTAGAAAATGAGCTCCCTTTGCGTATCTATTTATTATCAGATAAGTCAAAACAGCACCGTTTGGTATTTGTCGCACACCATATCGCTTTTGATGCTTGGTCTGAAGCTGTGCTTGTTAAAGAGTTCTCTGAATGTTATGCCCGCTTTACATCTCAGGGAAGTGTTCAAGTATCGCCTGTACCTGAACTACAATATGCTGATTTTGCTCAATGGCAACAAGAATGGCTTGAAAGTGAAGCTGCAGAGTCACAATTGGAATATTGGAAAAAGCAGTTAACAGGAATGCCAGAGTGTATGCCTTTACCTCTTGATTTTCCTCGCCCTGACGTATTATCAAGAACCTATCAAGGAGCTGAAGTACAACTTGATGTCCCTGGCAACATTTACCTTAAACTGCAAGATATGGCAAGAGAGCAAGGCACTACGCTTTATTCTGTGATGCAGGCTGGTTTTTCCTTGCTATTAAATCAGCTAGGAGCAGGCCAAGATATATGCTTAGGAACGTCGGTAGCCAGTCGTCAGCGTCCTGAACTGGAAAGCATGATTGGCTTTTTGGTTAACACCCTCGTTATTCGTCATCAGCTACAAGATAAACAAAGTTTCAGACAATTAATTGATCAAGTTTCAGAAACAACTCGGGAGGCGTTTGAGCATCAAGAGCTACCTTTCGACTTGGTTGTCGACAAATTAAATATTCCCCGAGGTCGAGCTTGGAGTCCATTGTTCCAAGTGCTTTTTGTTCATCGAAATGTTCCTCGTCAAACCCTGCAATTAGGGGAACTGGAATTAACTCAGGTTCCTCACCAGAGCAACCGATCTCGTTTTGATCTAACGTTACGCCTTACTGAAGATAATAATAACTTAAGGTTAGATCTGGAATATAGCCGTGAGTTATTCAGCGAAGATACGATTGTTAACTTATTAAATCGATATTTACAGCTATTAAGTTCGTGTCTGAGTACCCCTGATATACTGATAAATATAGAACAGACTTCAGTTGTAAAAAATGTGGTTGAACAGTCAGTTACAGATGATAGTAAAACTAAGAACGCGTTAACGAATGAGCAAGAATTGCAAATTACGAGTCAGCTGATAGTTCTGTTTTCTGATATGTTAGGGCGTGATGTTTTGGCTGGTGACAGTTTCTTTGAGCTAGGCGGAGATTCAATCTTGAGCTTGCAATTGGTAGCCAAAGCCAAAAAATCAGGTTTAACCTTGACGCCTAAATTATTGTTTAAGGCGCAAACACCACAAGCGATTGCCGCTGCTATAATCTCAGAATTACCAACTAAAGCGGAGCCTATTGTAACAGATTCTCCTTCGCAGACTCCGGCAGTACTTGCTGCATTTAAACAGTTGCTTGGTAATCAAGAGTTAACTGACAAAGACAGCTTTTTTGAGTTTGGAGGTGACTCAATACTTAGTCTACAATTAGTCGCTAAGCTAAAAAAACAAGGTATTAAAGTTACCCCTAAGCAGGTTTTCGCACTACAAACGCCTTATCATATTGCACAAGCTCTCGCTGCTGAAGAGGGGCATTCTGATGCTATTAATAATGAGTTAGTGAAAGGTAATATCAGTGCTACATCTGAATATGCGATGGCACCTATTCAGCATTGGTTTTTTGAACAACAGCTTAAGCATGCCGAACATTGGAATCAGTCAGTACTCTTGTCTCATGATAAGGTTTTAGACGTAGCCAGTTTTACTAAAGCGGTAGAGCAAGTGTTAGCTATTCACCAGCAACTAGCGATGAATTTCATCCCGGGTAAAGGTGGTGAATATCAGCAGCTTACTGCGAGTCATCAGCTTGACGTTCGTTCACACACGATCCATAGCGAAGAGCTATCATCACAATTATCAAGTCTGCAAGGTACGTTAGCACTGAGTGGAAAGGCTCCGATTCGAGTCGATCTATTTAAGTTAACGGATCAAGAGCAAGGGCGTATTTTATTTACGGCTCATCACTTGGTTGTCGATGCTGTTTCTTGGCGGGTATTAGTTACGCAGATTTGGCAAACTTACCAATTATTGAGTCATGGACTTTCTACCGATGGTTCGTTAGAGGCATATCAAACCACTTCTTATCAAGCATGGGTTGATGATTTATTACATTGGCCTAAACATAAGATAAAGGCGGCACGTGATTATTGGTGGCCGCTGGCGAACGAAGCTCAAGAAATTCAACAAACTTGGGTGTCTTTGCCGATGAGTAACTTAGAAAATACTCACACAATTGAAAATCATATCCGCGATGTTGATGCTGTTGAAGTCAAACTTCCTGCCGACTTGAGTGAGAAATTGACTTCTAAGTCCTTGTCTGCGTATCAATTAAAAATTGATGAATTAATGCTAGCAGCGGTGACATTCGCTATGTCGCAATGGCGTGGTACTAATAAAATGCTGATTGAACTCGAAAGTCACGGACGTCATCATGATGATCTCGATCTGTCACAAACGGTAGGTTGGTTCACGAGTCGTTATCCCGTGTTATTAGAATCAATTGATAGCTGTTCATCTGATTTATTGATGCGTCAGCATATTTTGTCTATTAAAGATCAGCTACGTGCAGTGCCTGATTATGGGCAAGGTTTTGGCGTGTTGAAGTACCTGCATAACGAAGTGAAAGAGCTTGTTACACCTACTTTAGTATTTAATTATCTTGGTCAAGTCGACAAGGGCATGATGAGCCAAGGCGTTGGACTCGCGACGGAACTTATTCCTAATCAACGCCATGGCGGTAATACTCGACCACAATGGCTAGATTTAAATGCAATGATTATCGGCGGTGAATTAAGCATGCGCTGGAATTTTAATACCTTGGCGCATACAAAAATTGAGATAGAGCTGCTGGCATTGGCTGTCATTGAGTACTTGTCAAAAATGATTGAGCATTGTGAGCATACTGATAATGCAATATCAAAGTCTGAAGTACCATTATTGACGTTAACCCAACCCGAGCTTGATAGTTTAGTAGACTTAATTCCAGCACCCCAAGACACCATTAAGGATATATACCCTTTAACACCCTTACAAAATGGCATGCTGTTCCACACATTATCAGAGCAAAGCTTAGGCATGTATGTAAACCAAAGTTTGGTTGAGCTAGATGGAGAGCTTGATGTTAAGGCATTGGAATCTGCTTGGCAGTGGGTAATTAATCAACATGATATGTTACGCACAGGCTTTATGTGGCAACAGCTAGATGAACCTATCCAATATGTTGTTAAAGAGTCACAAGTTGATTGGCAAAATATCAATTACCTTGGAAAAATAACAAGTGAAGCAGAAGCTGAATTGAAGATATTAGCCGAACAAGAGGTTGATACCGGGTTTGAGTTAAATAAAGCTGGCTTGATGCGCTTTAAATTAGTGACATTAGCAGAAAATCATCACTGTCTAATTTGGACTCGACATCATTTAATTGTTGATGGCTGGTGTACGAATTTGGTTATAAGAGAAGTACAACAAGCGTACCTTGCTATATGTGCTAATCGTACCCCTGCTAATTCGCACCGTCCACCGTACCGCAACTTCATTGAATGGTTAGGTAATCGAGAGCTTAAGGAGAGTGAAGCATATTGGCAGCATTGTCTAAATGGCTATGACACGATGGCGAGACTGCCTAGACCCTTTAGCAGTAATTCGGGTGTTTCTCAGCAAACTGAACATTTATCTATAGAGCTGACGGAGTCGCTGAAGTCATTAGCCGCGAAAAGTCGCTTAACATTGAATTCGCTTTGCCAAGCTGTATGGGCGTTAACGCTGCAACGATATACAGGCAGTAATGATTTAGTCTTTGGTGTTACCAGTGCTGGTCGTCCCGATGATTTAGCTAATGCGAATGATATTGTCGGTGTGTTTATTACCAGTATTCCACTTAGAGCACAGCTTTCAGATGAGCAGAGTTGGATTGATTTAGCGCTTCAGTTGCAAGATCAAATGGTTGAGAATCGAGAGCATGAGCATGTTTCTTTGTCGAATATTCAGCGTTTAACCGGTCATCAAGTTGACTTGTTTGACAACCTGTTAGTGTTTGAAAATTACCCCGCAGATAAACAACCTGTTGATCGCAACCTTACACTAGGTGTACGTGAAACGACAGAACGGAATAACTACCCACTGACGATGATTATTATTCCACATCAACGTCTTGATTTTAGAGTAGTCAGTAATAATAGCCAGTTAGATTCAAGTATTGCGAATGCGTTACTGGCTGATTTTATGACGTTATTAGCTGCATTAGCAAAAGCCGATACATCTGAAAATACAGGTAATGCATTAAGCTGTAAGGCACTCGTTGATGAGCTAAGTATGGATACTGAGCGATCACCGGCTTGGCTGTTGAATCAAACTCAACATGACTTTAGTCATCATCCCGATACACTTCCTGCATGGCTTGAGCAACAAGCTCAGTTGACACCAGATGCAGTAGCCTTAGTTTATCAGCCTTCACAAAGAGTGAATGGTGACCAGTATTCTGAGCAACATGCTGTATTAACTTATGCCCAGTTACACGAAAAATCTGCTCAGTTAGCGCATTATTTAATTAATGAACACGGCTGTAAATCGGAAGATAAAGTGGCGGTATGCATGACTCGTTCACCGCAAATGGTGATCAGTTTATTAGCCATTTTAAAAGCGGGTTGTGCTTATTTACCACTTGATCCCGAGCATCCTTCACAGCGTTTAGCTTATATAGCGGAAAATGCGAATGCAAAAGTTGTATTAACACTAGAGGCATGCAGAAATACGCTATCGAGTGAGCTTCAAACAACTGCCGTTATTGTGGATGAAGCATTAGATATTTGCGCTAGCTATCCAACGACGACACCTCAGGTTCGAATTTTACCTGAGCAGTTAGCATATGTGTTGTATACATCAGGATCAACGGGTCAACCTAAAGGTGTTGCTATTCCTCATACCGGTATTGTTAACCGCCTCGCGTGGATGCAGCAGCAATATACATTAACAGAGCAAGATGTGGTGTTACAGAAGACACCTTATAGCTTTGATGTATCTGTTTGGGAGTTTTTCTGGCCGCTAATTACGGGGGCAAAACTGGTCGTTGCAGAACCGAATGCACATAAAGACAGTGCGCGTTTAGCTGCTATTATTCAGCAACATCAAATTACGACTATTCACTTTGTCCCTGCGATGTTGCAAGCATTTCTTGATAATTCTACGGTGAGTGATTGTCGCTCGCTTAAACGGGTCATTTGCAGTGGCGAAGCTTTACCTTATCAATTGCAGCAACAATTTTTCCAAAGTTTTGATGCCCAGCTACATAACTTATATGGACCAACTGAAGCCTCTATTGACGTGACTTTTTGGGACTGCCGAAGTCAAGATATCCCAAATGTCGTCCCGATTGGTCATCCTATTGCCAATATGCAGACTTGGATACTTGATAAGGCTCTGAATACTGTCCCTGTTGGTGTCGAAGGAGAGCTTTATCTCGCTGGTGTTGGTTTGGCGCGAGGTTATTTAGGTCGTGATGATTTAACAGAAAAAGCATTTATTGCGAATCCGTTTGCCGTAGAAGGCGCGAATACGGACGCTCAATTTAGTCGTCTGTATCGCACTGGTGATATTGCGCGTTATCGACCTGATGGTGCAATTGAATATGTGGGACGAGCTGATTTTCAAGTAAAAATTAGAGGGCTACGTATTGAGCTAGGAGAGATTGAAGCCTGCATTGCGGAACATTCCGAAGTGAAAGAAGTAGTCGTGATTGCTCGTCGTAGCGGTGAGGCGAATGATTATTTAGCAGCATATGTTGTACCAGAAGAGACAGCTAAGGGACAGCTGGACGACTTGCTGATGTGGCAAGCATTTCTACTCACTAAACTGCCTGATTATATGATGCCGACGTTTGTAACTGTGTTGGCACAAATGCCAGTGACAAATAACGGCAAGATAGATCGAACTGCATTACCAGAGCCTAAATCATCTGGCCAAACTTTTGTTGCACCAGCAACACCTACAGAGCATAAGGTCGCTTTATTGTGGCAAGAATTGCTAGGTGTCGAAGCTGCTGGTCGAACGGATAACTTTTTTGCGTTGGGAGGACATTCATTATTAATAACGCGTCTTGTTAACCAGATAAATAGTATTTTTAGTTTAAACATCAGTCTAACGGACGTGTTAGCAATGACAGTGCTTGAACAGCAAGCAAGTTATATCGATATGTTGATTGCACAGTCTCAATCACAGTCACAAATTGAATCTGAAGAGCAATGGGAGAGTTTTGAGCTATGAGTATTGCGGTTTATATTACAGAGTTATTTCAGCGCAATATTCGTATTAGCCTTGAAAATGGAAAGTTAAAAGTGGATGCCCCGAAAGGGGCTATAACGAGTGAGATAAAACAAGAATTAATGAGTAAGAAACAGGCGCTTATTGATTATTGGCAAGAGCAGCAAAACATTAGCTTATTGCCTGCGTTAACTGCTGTAGACCGTAGTCAAAATGATTTACCTATGTCATCAGCGCAGCAAAGATTGTGGTTTTTACAGCAGCTTGAACCCGAGAGTAGTCAATACAATGTTAATGCATTATTGGCGTTAGAAGGTAACGTGAATACGGTATTATTACGCCAAGCCTTTGCTGATTTAGTTATCGAACATGAGATATTTTATACTGCATTTGCAGAGCAAGGTGGGCGTGCCGATGTACAACTACTGTCTCCTAAATTGATTGCGGATGCGGTAAAAATTGATGAGATAAACTTACAACATTGTAAGCAAAATATTGAACACAAAGATTACCAAAACGCGGTTAAACAGGCTATGTCAGCACCTTTTAACTTGGCTGAACCGCCGCTATTTCGTTTGGTCGAATTGAAAATGAGCGATAGTTTGTCGCATCTGGTACTTAGCTTTCATCATATCGTTATCGATCATTGGTCATTGCAATTATTAACGAAACAACTGTTACACAAATATAAACATAATTTAGATATTTTGAGTGGTGATAAAGGCGCAGCAGAGCCAAAGACTGTATTGCAATATTTAGATTATGCGCATTGGCATAATCAATTATTAGCAGGCGAGCATTATCAAAAGTTAAAAGATTATTGGCTACAAACGTTAGGCACAGAAGACTATTGTTTAAGTTTGACGACTGATCATCCTAGAGCGTTAGATACAGGTCATCAAGGTGCTCGGTATAATATCGCGTTAGACAAAGAAACGTTTACCGCTTTAAAGGAAACCAGTCTTACTCTCGGTTGTACACCCAATACAATATTGTTAGCGGCATACCAGTGGTTATTGGCTCGTCACTCGGGAATGACTGATATTCGAGTTGCTTGCCCTGTGGCTGAGCGCGGTCATGCTGATCTTGAACATATGCTTGGCTTATTTGTAAATACGATGGTTGTTCGATCTGAGTTGTCTTCTGGAATGACGACGAGTGCTTGGTTAGATGTTGTACATAAGTCTATCTCAGGCGCGCAAAAACACGCTGCAATGCCATTCGAGAAACTTGTTGATGAACTCAGCGATTCCCGCGAAGGTGAGCATGAACCACTTGTACAGACAATGTTTAACTATCTTGCTGTTGATTCTGGTCAACCTGTCACGCTTGATGGTATGAGCGTTACGGCATTACCTGTACCTGAGTTTCAGGCAAAATTTGATTTATCATTATTTGTTGTTAATGATGGGCAGGGAATTAATCTATCGTTCCAATATAAAACTGAATTATTTGAATCAAATACTATCGCACGATTAGCTGAACAGTATATTTCAGGGCTTAAGTATTTATTGTCAGCGCAGGATAAACCGCTTGCGAATCATTCGGCACTTTCTGTTCAAGAATGGCAGCAGCAACTACAATGGAATGCCACTAATACAGCGTTCGATACACCAGCGACATTGACCGATGCTTTGGTTGCGCAGCAACAAGCAACACCAAGTAATATAGCATTACGCTACGAATCGCTTAGCTGGACCTATCAGGAATTAGGCGATAGAGTCAATCAGCTAGCCAATTGGCTGGTGGAACAAGGTTGCCAGCCAGAAGATAAAGTGGCTATATGCATGACTCGTTCGCCACAAATGGTGGTGAGTATTTTAGCCGCAGTAACAGCAGGCTGTGCATATTTACCGTTAGATCCTGAACATCCTCAGCAACGAATCGATTATATTTTAGATCACGCGAAACCGAGCGTGATTTTAGCTATGCCTGAATTTAAACAAGGATTATCGGAATCAAATCAGTCTCATAATCTATGGGTGTTGGATGATTCATTTAGTTTAATTTCATCTCAAAGCACAGCGTTTGAAGCGTCATCTAATGTTAGTAGCCAACTTGCTTATGTGCTGTATACATCAGGTTCGACTGGGCAACCGAAAGGTGTTGCTGTACCGCATAGTGGTGTCATGAACCGAATCGCGTGGATGCAAGCTGAATATGACTTGTCTGCAGACGATATCGTATTACAAAAAACCCCTTATAGCTTCGATGTGTCAGTATGGGAATTCTTTTGGCCATTAATGACGGGGGCGACACTGGTATTAGCGGGTGCTGGAGAGCATAAAGACAGTCAGCGACTTATTGAGTTAATCAATGAATACAAAGTTACCACGCTGCATTTTGTTCCTGCGATGTTACAGGTTTTCTTAGATAATCCAGATGCGATAAGTTGTGTCTCTTTATCGCGTATATTCTGTAGTGGTGAGGCTTTACCTTATCAATTACAGCAGCAATGTCTATCCAGTTTAACGGCTGAATTACATAATCTGTATGGTCCGACAGAAGCTTCTATTGACGTGACTTACTGGGATTGCCGCAAGCAACATATTAAGGATGTGGTACCCATAGGTTCTCCTATCGCAAATATTCAAACGTGGATCTTAGATAGTGAATTGAATCCTGTTCCAGTCGGGGTTAGTGGTGAGTTATATCTTGCTGGTATTGGTTTAGCTAGAGGATACTTGAATCGACCAGATCTTACCGCAGAAGCTTTTATTCCGAATCCTTTCGCTGAGTCTGGTGCTATTGGCGATGCCCAATATAGTCGCTTGTATCGTACTGGTGATGTTGCTCGTTATCGTAACGATGGCAGTATTGAGTATGTAGGACGTGCTGATTTTCAAGTGAAAATTCGTGGATTACGTATTGAACTAGGTGAAATTGAAGCTCGTATTGCAGAGCTAGACGCGGTTAAAGAAGTCGTTGTCATGGCACGTAAAGAAGAACAAAATTCAGAATACCTGGCTGCTTATGTTGTGGCTTCTGACGGTAAAGTACTGCCGGAGCTCGATGAGTGGCAAACACTACTCTCTGCGTCACTGCCTGAATATATGGTCCCTACAGTGTTTGTTGCTTTGGAGGAAATGCCGCTGAGCCAAAATGGTAAAGTTGATCGCAAAGCACTTCCACAACCCGATTTAGCTGCGCTAAATAGTCGTGATTATATTGCAGCTACTTCTAGCAACGAAAGTATTTTAGTCGATATCTGGCAGTCGCTATTAAATATCGAGCAGGTTGGGATTAATGATAACTTTTTCGCTATTGGTGGTGATTCAATTATTAGCTTGCAGGTTGTTGCGCGAGCGAGAGAAGCAGGGTTAACACTGCAACCAAAAGATATTTTCCGTCACCAAACGGTCAAAGCATTAGCTGGGGTCGCAACGCTGGAAGCTCAAGTCAGTTATAATCAAGATGATGTTTATGGCGATATACCGTTAACGGCGATACAAGAATGGTATTTAGCGCAACCTTTACATAATCCTAACCAGTTTAACCAAGCGATTTTATTGGCAAGTAATAATGACATAGTGCCAGAATATCTACAGCAGGCGCTAACACGTCTTGTATTATCTCATCCTATGCTGGCAGCTCGATTTATGGAGTCTAAAACTAAGCAAGGACAAGCTTGGACACAAAATACGTCTATTGATGACGAAATGACAATAGCATTCAATATTATTGATTTTTCTGACTTACCTGATTGTAGCGCGGTACAAAAACAGGCTGAAGTCACTAAATTGTGTCAACATGAGCAGACTCAACTGCAGCTACGAACAGGTGAGGTTTTCCGAGCATCATTACTACGTTTTGGCTCTTTACAAGATGGACGTACGGATTATCGCTTACTGCTTGTTGCCCATCACCTTGTTATCGATGGTGTATCATGGCGGATCATATTAGATCAACTCAGCCATGATTATCAGCGTTTAGAACGCGGTGATAAATTGGCTGATATTGTATACCAAACCACACCATTTAAACGTTGGGCTGAACAAGGGCTGTTAAAATCGATAGATGCTGAAGGTGTTGAACTTTGGCATGAGTGGGTGAGCAATACCATGAATGGACAAGCGATTGAGTCACAATTACCGCTTGATCGTGTTGTTAACAGTTACCAACCCGGAGAGCAGGCTAATCAGCGATTTAGTTTAAGCCTAGTACATTCTGAACGTTTGTTACGTCAGGCTGGGCAACCTCTTCGAGCTCGTATAGATGAACTATGCTTAGCTGCTTTATCTAAAACATTAACTGAGTGGACCACCAATTCGAATCATTTGATCAACCTAGAAGGCCATGGTCGCGATCTGTTAGATATGGATGTTAGCCAAACTGTTGGTTGGTTTACGCGTTTATATCCAGCAGTACTTAGTTCTGAGTCGGATAACTGGCGAGAGCAGATATTACAAACTCGTCGTCAACTGAGTGCGTTACCGGAGCAAATAGTACCCTTTAGTTTAGTGCAGCCCTTGCTTACTACACAGGTTAAACCACAAATCGTATTTAATTATTTAGGCCAGCTGGATAGTCAACAAGGCTTTATGCAGAAAGCGCCTGAACAATTATCTGAATTTAGAGATCTCGCTAACCCATTAGCCTGGTTGTTAGAAGTAAATGTCTTTATGCAAGAAGGGTTGCTAAAGGTTAATCTGCAATATGCACAACAGGCCTTCTTACCTGAAACGATTGAGTATTTAGCTCAAGCATACCAAAGCCACTTAGAAGGTATGCTCGATGAACTTTGTGGAGTGAATCAAGTTAGCAATAGTCCTGCATGTTTACCGGGGGCGATTGCGGCTGATTTTCCACTTGCCAAAATCACTGATAGCCAAGCTCAAACGCTTGTTGAAAAATATAGCAATCAAGTTGTAGAAGATCTCTACCCGTTGACGCCAGTGCAACAAGGCATGTTATTCCATTGTTTAGATCACAGTGATGCTTACATTAGCCAAAGTATCGTTAAATGCGAAGGTGAATTAAATACGCCGGTCTTTGCTCAAGCGTGGCAGGCGGTTGTAGACCGCCACCCCGCATTACGTACCGAGTTGGTTATCGACGGTGTTGATGAACCACATCAAATTGTACTAAAACAGGCTAATTTATCTGTTGTTGAATACGATTGGCAGGGACTTTCTACTGAACGTAAAGTAGAAGCCCTCGCTGAATTAAGAGATACAGAGCTAGCCGCTATCGAGCTGGATATTGCGCCGTTAATGCGAGTCGCTCTGATTTGTCACGGTAAAGATAACTTCCAATTGGTCTGGACTATTCACCATTTGATTATGGATGGCTGGTGTTTGAATTTATTGGTCAGTGAAGTGATGCAAGGGTATGCTTTACTCTCGAATCAAGAGTCGAATCAAGAGTCGAATCAAGAGTCGAATCAAAAGTTAAATCCGAATAATCAAAAATCTAAGCCTTTGCAACAAATTGAACCTGCGGTGCCGTTTAGCGACTTTATGGTTTGGTTACAGAGTAGA
>Ga0209292_1002665_pt1 | contig 20293 bp, 19 predicted proteins | sample GOMGulsemesocosm_2_FD_184634 | JGI IMG/M metagenome (GOLD analysis project Ga0209292, IMG submission 184634) | Methane-oxidizing microbial communities from mesocosms in the Gulf of Mexico - GOM9C Gulf of Mexico (SPAdes) (version 2) | ecosystem: Environmental > Aquatic > Marine > Cold seeps... | reverse complement strand
AAAAAGCAGAAAGGTACTGGGATTAATTAGTAATAAAATGCACTCAGCTGAGTGCTTTCTTTATGCCTGAAATATAATTTGTTGAATTCAGGGTCAGCTTTTGTATAATGCTCGTCCGCCTTTACTCGTAAGCAATTGAAGTGTAAAAAGGGCAATTGCTTAGTAAAAAGTTCGGACACAATTTGGATGGGTTCCCTCACCCCATTATTTTAACTAAAAAGGTTTTATATGCGTGCTTTAACGACCACTCAGACGCGTCAGGCGTTGTTTTTACTTTCTTGCTTTCACATACTAGTTATTTCAGCAAGTAACTATCTTGTGCAATTACCTATCAATATTTTCGGATTCCATACCACTTGGGGTGCGTTTACTTTCCCATTTATATTCTTAGCGACTGATTTAACCGTGCGCGTTTTTGGCGCTGGCATGGCCAAGCGTATTATTGCGCAAGTGATGCTGCCTGCATTGTTGATCTCTTATGCGCTTTCTGTTGTTTTCTATCAAGGCGCTTTTCAAGGCATGACGGGATTAATGGAGTTTAATAGCTTTGTGGCTCGGATCGCGTTAGCGAGTTTTCTCGCTTATTTGTTTGGCCAAGCTTTGGATATTGTGGTGTTCAGCCGTTTACGTAAATTGAAAACATGGTGGGTTGCGCCTGTTTCATCGACGTTCTTTGGTAATTTATTAGACACTATCATCTTCTTCTTTGTGGCCTTCTACCAAAGCTCCGACCTGTTTATGGCGGAAAATTGGATGGAGATAGCAGCGGTCGATTATGGCTTCAAACTTTTAATCAGTTTGGCTATTTTCCTGCCTTTATATGGTGTGTTACTTGCTAAGTTAGCTAATATCATTACTTTTACCTCTGAAGATGATGCCCCCGCTGGTACTGCTCACGTGGGCTAAGTTAACATCGAGGGATAAAAAAGGGCGCGAAGCACCATGCTTTCGCGCCCTTTTTGATTTTGATGCGGTGAAAGCCTGTCCTGTCATGTATAATCTCGCCTTTACTTCTCCCTTATCTATCAGTTATTGAGGTGCCGAGTGGCCACAAGTGTAGATCTGTACGATGATATTCGTCCTTTTAATGATGATGAAATTGTCGCTGTTGTCGAACGTCTAGTTAATGATAAAGAATTAATTACTGCGATTGCGCATTTTCAATTACCTCGTTTAAGCCGTCATTTTAGTTGGGCTATTTTGCCTGTTATTCGTTTATTACTCCGCCGTAAATGCCGTAATGTTAAAACGGTTGCTGAGATCCAAAATGAAGTTGTGGCTTATATGGAGCGTATGATTTCCACCACCACGACTAAGGTTGAATTTAGCGGTTTAGAGAAGCTGAGTGCTGAGCAAAACTACCTGTTTATTTCTAATCACCGTGATATTGCGATGGACCCGGCTTTTGTGAATTGGGGTTTACGTCAGCAAGGTTTGGATACGGTGCGTATTGCCATTGGTGACAATCTATTAAAGAAACCCTTTGTGTCAGATCTGATGCGCTTAAACAAAAGCTTTATTGTGAAGCGTTCGGTTAAAGGTGTGCGTGAGATGATGGCGGCATTTAAGTGTCTGTCAGGTTATATCAAGCATTCGTTGTCGGTAGAAAAGCAGTCAATCTGGATCGCGCAAAAAGAAGGCCGTGCTAAAGACGGTAATGACCAGACTGAACCTGCAATCTTAAAAATGTTGTATATGAATGGTAAAGCACAAAAAATACCGTTTTCAGAATACATGACGGGATTGAATATTGTGCCTGTGTCTATTTCTTATGAATATGATCCAAACGATGTTGCTAAAGCGAGTGAAATTGCCCAGCTTGCTGATGAAGGCTGTTATCAAAAAAGAGAATTTGAAGACATTGATAGTATCGTCAAAGGTATTGTTGGCTTTAAAGGGGTTGTGAAAGTCGCATTTGGTGATGTTGTTGATGTCACAACGGATAATGCCGATGAGTTAGCGCTAACGATTGATAACATTATCGATAGTAATTACCACCTGCATGAATCTAACTTTGTTGCGGCTGAGCTGTTATATAAAGAAGCAGTTTACAAGCAAGCGGCAAGCAGTGTATCTGCAGTGAAAAGAGCTCAGTTCATGGCGCACTTAGAAAAGATACCGACAGCGCTGCACCAGACATTGTTAGCTTCTTATGCGAAATCTGTTGAAAAACAAATTGGGTCTATCTCGGCAGAATAATAAAGTGATTATCGCTAAATTCAAATAAATCGAAATTAATTGGTTTTTTACCTTGCAAACGTAAATGAGAATGATTATTATTAACTTGTTCTTGAGGGGTTCTTCATGATTTCGATAGGACAAGACATTGCTCACATTGCTTCCGGGTTAATTTTAACCCTCTTACTCCTTGCAGGGTAAACCGATTTTTTCGGGCCGGTAATATTTAGGACTTTCCTCATGATTTTGAGAGTCTTAAATATTACCGGCTTTTTTATTTCCGCTTCCTTTAATAAATATCAATATTTGGCCGTTAGAATCAATGTATAATTTTTGGTCTATATATCAAGATAAAAACCTACCACAGCAATCTATCTCTATTTTTTTCCACAATGTTAGCAGATCAATAAATTTTGATCTTACACATGATTAATACTATAACCTGTTGATTTTAAGCTTATAAATATATTTAAAGTGATGTTGTTATTTTTATAGTTAATAATTGATCGTCATTGTTAACAGAGTTATCCACAGTTTGATCACGATCTTCGATCATTTCTTTCAGATCGTATTTAACAACTATTTTTTGTTATCTGCGTAGCGTGAGTAAGCGGCTTGTGGCATGCTTAGATCATTCATCATTTTATATCCTAATGAGTTTTATTATATGTCTCAGATCCCTAGCAATCCGCTTGTGCTTGTCGATGGTTCATCCTATTTGTTTCGCGCTTATCATTCACCACCGCATTTAACTAACGCAGAAGGCATGGCGACAGGCGCTGTCTATGGCGTAGTGAATATGCTGAAAAGTTTGATCAGCCAGTTTGGACCAACACATATTGCGGTAATTTTTGATGCTAAGGGACCGACATTCAGAAATGAAATGTACCCTGAATACAAGGCGCATCGCCCACCAATGCCGGATGATCTAAGATGTCAGATCGAACCTTTGCATAATATTATTAAAGCCATGGGTTTACCTTTGATCAGCATTTCTGGTGTTGAGGCCGATGATGTGATCGGGACTATTTCTAAACAAGCAAGCGCTGAAGGGCGACCGGTATTGATCAGTACTGGCGATAAAGATATGGCGCAGCTAGTTGATGAACATATTACCTTGATCAACACCATGACTGATACCGTTCTTGACCCTCAAGGTGTTGTGGATAAGTTTGGCGTGCCACCGGAGTTGATCATCGATTTCTTGGCGTTAATGGGTGACTCTGCCGATAATATTCCCGGTGTTCCCGGTGTTGGTGAGAAAACGGCTTTAGGTCTATTGCAAGGCTTGGGGAGCATCGAAGACATTTACAACAATCTTGAAGGGATTGCGCCATTAGGTTTCCGTGGTTCGAAAACACTCGCGAAGAAGATGGCTGAGCATCAAGACAGTGCGCAAATGTCTTATGATCTTGCGACTATCAAGCTTGACGTGGAAACGGGCGTGACGCTGGATGATTTGGCAATTAAGGCAACCAACTCTGAAGAACTGGCGGGTTATTTCCAGCAGCTTGGTTTTAAGCGTTGGTTAGCGGCATTATTAAATGGTGATGATGTTACTAAACACGTTAAATCTGCTGTTAAAGCGGCAGCTGCAAGTGGCGATGATGCCGACGCGGAGATAGTCGCAGTCTGTGAAATCGATCGTAGCCAATATGAAACTATTTTGACCCAAGCTGATTTCGATCGTTGGTTAGAAAAATTAACAAGCGCTGAGCTATTTGCATTGGATACCGAGACAACCAGCTTGAACTATATGCAAGCTGAGTTAGTGGGTTTGTCATTTGCTGTCGCTGAAGGCGAAGCCGCTTATTTGCCTGTTGCCCATGATTATATTGATGCGCCTGAACAGTTAGATCGTGATGCGGTATTAGCACAATTAAAACCGTTATTAGAAGATGAAAACGCCAAGAAAGTTGGCCAAAATTTAAAATACGATGCCTCGGTATTGGCAAACTATGGCATTGAGTTAGCCGGCATTGCCTTTGATACCATGATTGAATCTTATGTTTATAACAGTATTGCGACTAAACATAATATGGATGCACTGGCGGAAAAATACCTTGGTCATACGTGCATTAGTTTTGAAGAGATTGCCGGTAAAGGTAAGAAGCAATTAACCTTTAACCAAATTGAACTTGAACAAGCGTCACCATATGCTGCTGAAGATGCTGATGTTACTTTGCGTTTGCACAATGTGCTGTGGGCGAAGCTAGAGAAAGAACCAGAATTAGTGGCATTATTCAATGATGTTGAACTGCCTTTGGTTGCTATTCTTTCATCAGTTGAACGCCAAGGTGTGTTGATTGATAAGTCAAAACTGGCTGCGCAGAGTGTCGAGCTAGCTGCGCGCATGTTAGAAATTGAAGAAAAGGCGTTTGAAATTGTTGGTCAGCCATTTAACTTAAATTCGCCAAAGCAATTGCAAGAGATCTTGTTTGAGAAAATGGCACTGCCAGTACTGAAGAAAACCCCGAAAGGCGCACCTTCTACAGCGGAAGAAGTGTTGCAAGAGCTAGCGTTAGATTATCCATTGCCAAAATTGATCTTGGAAAATCGTAGCTTAAGTAAGTTAAAGTCGACTTACACAGATAAGTTGCCAACCTTGATTGAAGAAAAAACCGGTCGTGTGCATACTTCTTATCATCAAGCTGTAACGGCAACTGGGCGTTTATCATCAAGCGATCCAAACCTACAAAATATTCCAGTACGTGCAGGTGAAGGCCGCCGTATTCGTCAAGCATTTGTGCCTGAAGCGGGTTATAAATACGTGGCCGTGGATTACAGCCAAATCGAATTACGTATCATGGCGCATTTATCTCAGGATGAAGGTTTGTTACGTGCCTTTTCTGAAGGTAAAGATATTCACCAAGCAACAGCGGCAGAAGTCTTCTCCGTTGAATTGGCTGAAGTAACTTCTGATCAGCGCCGCAGCGCTAAAGCGATTAACTTTGGTTTGATTTATGGCATGAGTGCATTTGGCTTGGGTCGTCAGTTAAACATCCCACAAAAAGAAGCCAAGGTTTACATGGCGCGTTACTTTGAGCGTTATCCTGGTGTGCTTACTTATATGGATGACACGCGCAAAGTCGCTAAAGATAAAGGCTATGTAGAAACTTTATCTGGCCGTCGTTTATATCTACCGGAAATTAACGCTCGTAATAAGATGCGCCAAATGGCTGCTGAACGTGCCGCGATCAATGCGCCAATGCAAGGCACTGCCTCTGACATTATCAAGAAAGCCATGATTAATGTGGCAGGCTGGATGAAAACAGTAGAAAACGATTCAATTCGTATGTTGATGCAGGTGCACGATGAATTAGTTTTTGAAATAAAAGAAGAAAATGTTGAAGCCTATGTTGAGAAAATCCAAGAGCTAATGGCACAAGCTATTACTCTGGATGTGCCGTTGCTCGCGGAAGCAGGCGTCGGTGATAACTGGGATGAAGCACATTAGCCTTCACTAAATCTTTTTTACTTAAGGTAATTCAAAGTCAATTTAGAACAACAGCGAAACTGACTATGGAGTTGGTTTTGTTGTTTTTATACATAGAATATCTACCTGAAGTGCGCTTTGTCACAAATTATGTAGTTTTATTACGTATTCTACTTTCTTGGTGGATGGGATTATCGTATATTGCTCGGGTAGGGTATGGAGGTTCGGAATCTATTTTCGAGCTTTTGTTTCAAATTGAATTAATTTATTCATCGCCACGTCAGATTTGACGTGGCGTTTTTTTTGGCAAAAAAGCAGTATTAATCTTCTGCTAATTCATCTTCATTTTCGCTAACTTCTTCGTTTACAGCTGGCTCTTGTGCAAACCATTCCGTCATGATGTTTTTTACTTCATCTAGGCCGGTATGTTTCAGTGAAGAAAAAGGTCTGACTGTGACATCACCATCAAACTCTTCAGCTGCTTTTTGTACTTCTTTAACTGTTTTACTGCGAACGCCTTGTTTGAGCTTATCTGATTTAGTTAATAGCGCTAAAACTGGAATGCTAGAATCAACAGCCCATTGAATTAATTGCTTATCTAAATCTTTTAATGGATGGCGGATATCCATTAATACAACGATGCCTTTTAATGACTTACGTTTTTGTAGATATTCACCTAGGGCTTTCTGCCATTTCTTTTTCACTTCGTAAGGTACTTTTGCAAAGCCATAACCCGGTAAATCGATAAGACGTTTGCCTTCTTCGATTTCAAATACGTTTATTAACTGCGTACGACCTGGTGTTTTACTGGTTCTTGCTAGGCTTTTTTGACGTGTTAAAGCATTGAGCGCACTCGATTTACCTGCATTGGAGCGACCCGCAAATGCAATTTCAATGCCCGAATCATCTGTTAGGTGGCTAATGTCTGGCGCGCTAATCCTAAATGCAGCATTTTCGAAGTGTATTTTTTTGTTATCCAATTTAATATCTCTCATTGAAATTGTGTTAAATGATTACTTTTTTTAGAATTTGTGTAAAATAGTCCAAAATAAGAATAATAAGTGTAACATGTCACACCCTGACATGGGATCGGAAGCTGAAAATAACAAGTGGAATGCTATGAAAAGTCTTGTCTTATCTTTTGCAATGTTAATTGGTTTAATGAGTAATGTTCAAGCTGCAGGCAATGCTGCAGCGGGTGAAGCTATTTCTGGTACATGTACAGCATGTCACGGTGCTGATGGTAACAGTCCTGCGAGTTTATACCCTAAGCTAGCTGGTCAAAATGCATCATATATCGTAAAACAGTTGAAAGATTTCCAACTGGCAATGCAAACCGGTGGTGAGAAAGGTCGTAACGACCCTACCATGATGGGTATGTCTGCAATGCTTAATGATGAAAACATCCAGGATCTTGCTGCATTCTATGCTGCTCAAACAATGAAACCTGAAGAAACACCTGAAGATGTAATTGCTGCTGGTCAACAATTATATCGTGGTGGTGATATTGAGCGTGGTATTGCGGCTTGTATCGCTTGTCACGGACCTCGTGGTAACGGTAATGAGGCGGCTAAATTCCCTAAAATTTCAGGGCAGCACGCAGATTACTTGAAATCACAATTAGAAAAATTCAGTAGTAACGATCGTAGTAATGACCTAAACGGCATGATGCATGATATCTCTTATAAGATGCGTCCTTCTGATATGGAAGTTATTTCTAAATACTTAGGTGGCTTGCACTAATCCTGCAACATGACTAAGTCTTAATAAGATTTATTACTCTCTAAAAAACTCAGCTCAGGCTGAGTTTTTTATTTTCCGCTATCTTGAATTCACTTTTTTATTGTCGGCTTTTTTGGTAGTCTGCGCAGCATTGTTGAATTTAGTAAGACTAATGGCTTCATACCTATTTTGTTTCGCTTAAGAAACACCGCATTTTTTACACCTAAGCGTATTCGGTTTAATGCTATTTCAGCTTATTTTGGCTCTATATTGCCACTGTTTGTTGTTATGGATATTTACTTCATAAAGATGGATTCATTAGCTATCTTTATTGAAACGACCGATTATTTTAACTTAGGTTAGAATTACAGATATTAGCGCCATAGTGCGACCTGTAATAATATAAATTACATCGGTGATAGTGATATAGGTAAAGTAGAGTTGGTATAAGAAGATAGCTGTTAGTTTTGTCGCATATTATATTTAAATTGAAAGCTGTGACCATTGGGTTAGCAAGCTAATAATAGAGAAGATTATGACTCGTAAAAGAAAAGAACGCTCTGGTGGTCCAATTGGTATTGCAAAAACTGATCGCGCTAAGCGTGAAACCAATACCCAAGCAGTAGAAGCTCGTAAACTAAAACGCACTAAGAAACGTAAAGGCTTAACTTCTGGTTCTCGTACTGCGGAAAATCAAGATAAGCAAAAGCAATCTGGTCATTCACGCAAAAACCAAGATCCACGTGTAGGCAGTAAAAAACCTATCCTACTTGTTGCTGCGCCGACGCCAGTAGCGCAACCAGTTGCGGTTAAAGTTAAGCAACCAAAACCAGCAATGGTTGAAGCTGTTGTTCCGACAATGAGCTTCGAGCAAGAATTAGATCTACTAGAAAATGATGCGCGTTTGTCAGCATTGCTAGTACGTTTAGATAACGATGAAGTACTAAGCCAAGACGATCAAGATTACGTGGATACTCGCGTTGAACGTCATGAGTTCTTATTAGCTGAATTAGGCTATGACGACGAAGACTTTGACGAAGATGAATATGATGAAGACGAGTGGGACGAAGAAATGATGGCACGTCTTGACGCGCAATCATTAGAAACTAACACTGAAAAACTATCTGAAGAAGAGCTATATGCACGCTTCTTAGAAACAGAGAAAGGCCTGAAAAATAAGGATGTAGAATAACAATGCAGACTAGCTGGATGATATTATTAGGCATTGGAAGCCTCGTTGTCGCGGGACTTGCTGTTTATGCTGTTACACTTTTATACCGCTTAAAAGCGCAAAAGGTACAACAACTACAGCAGCAAAATAGCGCGATCAACGCACGAAAAGAGCGGATCACTGAAAGTGTGCAGATTATTGCTGCGGCGATGCAGCGAGAAGAATGTGAATTATCTGAAGGTGCAATTCGTATTGTGAAGTTGTTGGCGGCTATTCCGTCAGCACAACCGCAGAATTGGTTAACAATATACCCAAATCTACATGCGTTTTATGCTGAAATACAAGATATGCCGATTATGGACGCGCGCGCTGCATTAGCGAAACAAGAACGTATGCAACTTGACTTAAATCGTTTTCGTTTTGAATCTGAGTATGTAGACTGTGTACAGCCAGAAATTGAGTTATTAACAGCATTTCAATGTGAGTAAATAATACGCTTTAAATATAATTAATCACGTATTTGAATGTTAATGAAAGTGCTGTTAATCGTTAATATAATGATGTAAGACAAGCTGTGTGCAGGCGATACTCGGCATACTGTGCAGATCTGTCGAAGGGGAATACTATGCAAAATAAAAAACTAGTCTGGGATCAGGCGATGATCGAAAAATACAATTACAGTGGACCAAGATATACGTCTTATCCAACTGCACTTGAATTTGATGAATCATTTAGCTACGAAGACTTTCGCGTGGCTTGTCAGGAAACCCCTGAGAAACCATTATCGCTATATGTGCATATCCCTTTCTGCCATAAGCTTTGTTACTATTGTGGTTGTAATAAGGTTATTACACGTCACCAGCATAAAGCCGATCAATACTTAGACGTGTTAGAAGCTGAAATTAAGCAACAAGCACCGTTCTTTAAAGATCGTAACGTATCGCAACTGCATTGGGGTGGTGGTACGCCAACATTCTTAACTCAACCGCAGATCCAGCGTTTAATTGATGTGCTGTATAGCAGTTTTAACTTTAATGACGATGCGGAAATTTCGATCGAAGTTGACCCGCGTGAAATTGAATTAAGCACGATTGATTTATTACGTGAAGTTGGTTTTAACCGTTTAAGTCTTGGCGTACAAGATTTCGATAAAAAAGTACAGATCGCGGTTAATCGTGAGCAAGATGAAGAGTTCATTTTTGCTATTATTAATCGTGCTCGTGAACTGGGCTTTAAATCGACTAATATCGATTTGATCTATGGTTTACCACACCAGTCAAAAGCGTCTTATCATAAAACGCTAGAGCGTGTTTTAGACTTAGATCCTGCGCGTTTAACAGTATTTAACTACGCACATATACCAAGTCTATTTGCTGGTCAGCGTAAGATGAAAGAAGAAGATATGCCATTGCCTTCAGAGCGCCTGGCGATCTTAGAAGATGCTATCTCTTTCTTAACCTCAAACGGTTATGACTTCATTGGTATGGATCACTTTGCTAAGCCGGATGATGAATTGGCGATTGCTCAGCGTGAAGGTGTGTTACACCGTAACTTCCAAGGTTACACCACGCAAGGTGAGACTGATTTACTTGGTTTAGGTGTATCTTCAATTAGTCAGATTGGTAATGCTTATTCGCAAAACCAAAAAGAATTGAAAGCCTACTACGAACAAGTTGATGAACTCGGTCATGCCCAATGGCGTGGTGTGGGTCTCAATGATGACGATTCAATTCGTCGTATGGTGATCAAACAGTTGATGTGTAATTTCAATCTGGATAAAACTAAGGTTGAAGCCGAGTTTGATTTAGATTTCGATAGCTACTTTGCTGAAGATTTACAATTACTGAAAACCTTTATTGATGATGAATTAGTGATCGTAGAAGGTAAGACGCTACAAGTTGCACCGAAAGGCCAATTGTTGATCCGTAATATCTGCATGTGTTTCGATGTGTATTTACGCCAACGTGCACGTCAGCAACAATTTTCTCGGGTGATTTAATATCGCATTGAGTTAGTTATTCTATGTAAATATTAAGAGGTGCTATTGAGCCCCTCTTTTTTTTAGCTAAAATTAATTGAAATACAGTACATTTTATTGCGCTGCAATATACATACGTAGAGAGTCATGTAGTATTGGTCACATAAAAACGAGAGAGAACTCGCTGCTCGTATGATAAACGGGAAATTGTCTATGAAAGCAATCGTCATTGATATTGATGACACGGTATTGGATTTTGGTTCTCGCTTACGCGAATTTGTGAATCACCAGTACGATAAAAAAGTGATCGGTAAACCACAGGCGTGGGATCTATGTGAATGGTTAGGTATTAAAGAAGGCCAAGATATTGAAATTTTGGCTGAATTTGCCGCTAGCTGGCAGTTTGGTGCGTTAGACCCGCTACCGGGTGCATCGCGTGTATTAACAAAGTTAGCCCAAGAAGGTTATGATATTTTCTGTATCACGGCGTGCAGTCGAGAGCCGCAAGTGGAAGCCTTACGCCGCGCTAATATGTATCATTGTTTTGGTAATATCTTTCAAGAGATCTTCTTTGTTGAGTTTGGTGAGTCGAAAGATAAATACTTAAAACAAGTTGCACTAACTCATGATATTCATGCGTTCGTTGATGATAAGTATGCCAATCTTGAAGACGCAGAAAAAGCCGGTATTGAACGCTGTATCATGATCAAGCAACCGCATAATAAAGATTTCCGCGACCGTGTAACTTGTGCACATGACTGGTATGAAATCTCGCATATTATTCAGACTTGGCAACGCCAAGCGTGGACAATTCAATAAAATAAACGATTTGGAGGCGGTATTGATGATAGCCCTCGCAAATCAAAGAGTTTTAGATTTCCGGCCTTAATTATTGTTTATGACTTTCAGATGAAAGTGTTATGATCAATCAATACGTAACTTAAATGTGTGGAATATAAGAAATCATGCAACAACGACATACAGATATTATTAATTTCGTGAACGAAGAAGGGCGCGCTTCAGTTGGTGAAATGTCAACGAAGCTTGGCGTTTCTGAAGTAACTATTCGTCATGACCTGAATAAGTTAGAAAAAGAAGGTTTTATTCGTCGTGTTCATGGCGGTGCTACGCCACACAATACTGATAATGTCTCACACCGTATTACGGTTAACTATGAACATAAACGTCGCATGGCTATGTGTGCTGCGAGTTTGGTTGAGCATGGTGAAACGGTTATGATTGAAGGCGGTAGTGCTAATGCATTATTGGCGAAAGAGTTAGGCAAACGTAGCGACGTTACTATCATTACGCCGAGCAGCTACATTGCTCACCTAATGAAAGAAACAGATGTAAAAATTATTGTATTGGGTGGTTTATATCAGCATGAGAGTGAGAGCATGGTCGGTACATTAACGCGTTTATGTATCAAGCATACTCACTTTACTAAAGCTTTCCTCGGTATCGATGGTCTACATCCAAACACTGGTTTCACAAGTCGTAATATGATGCGTGCTGATGTTGGTGTAGCGATCTTAGAGAAAGGCGCACAAAACATTGTTATCTCTGACTCTTCAAAATTTGGCCAAGTGCATAATACGCCGCTGTATAATTTTGAACAGGTCGATATGGTTATTACCGATGAAGACGCTTCATTGGAATACGTAGAGTTATTAGAAAACCATAATATCAAAGTAGTAAAATAAGCAAATAATGCGCTTATAGCACTAAGTGTTATACTATAACATTTAGTGCTAGGCTGTTTTTTGTTAGTTATGTTATATTATAACAACTTCAGTCAAATAGAATTAATGTTGTTATGTCTCTCTTGCTCATCCTCAGTATTGTTACGTTGTTTCTCGGTCCTTATCTTTGCCGTTTTGTAGAGAATAAGCCGGATCGATTCGCATTTTTTGATAGCTTCATTTTTGTTTCTATTGGCGGTTTAGTCTTATTTCACATCTTGCCTGAGTTATTAGAGCAAGGTGGCATCCTTGTGTTATTTCTACTCTTAGCTGGCCTGTTTGGCCCTGGGCTAATTGAGAAAGTCTTCTATCGTTTTGCTAAACAAACCCACTCTGCAACATTAATTCTCGGCGTTTTAGGACTTGTTTTACATTCGCTTACTGATGGCGGTGCGTTAATCGTTGGTGAGAACCAAACTGCTTATCTGCTCGCCCTAGGCGTGATATTACATCGTTTTCCTGTAGGCCTGACTGTTTGGTGGTTGTTACGCCCGCAATACGGTAGAGCAGTGCCTCTGGCCGTATTAGCTATGATGTCTGTTGGTACTGTTGCCGGTGTTTGGCTGGGTTCAGAACTGATTGCTCATGATAGCGGTAACTGGTTAGTCTGGTTCCAATCACTGGTAATGGGCTCTATTTTACATGTTGTCTTTCATCAGCCTTACAAACAACATCACGGACAAGAAACACCAAAAGACCGTTTTGCTGCAGGGTTAGGTAGCTTGATTGGCGCCGCATGTTTACTGGCTGTATTACTACCACACTGGTTAGGCGCCGCGCCGCATAGCCACGATCATGACTCTGAAAATACTACGGTCTCTGCACAAATCGATCATCATGAACACGAAGCAGGTCATGAACATGAAACAGGTCATGAACATGAAACAGGTCATGAACATGAAACAGGTCACGAACATGAAACAGGTCACGAACACGAACATGATCATGAAGCTGATCATGAACTCGGAGTTGGTCATGACTCTGAGTTACCTGCGGAGCATCAAACTGGTGATGGCCATGTTGTCGATACTGGCAGTTCTGTAGAGCCGGTATTAAATGGTAATGAAAAAACCGAAACTGCTGAGACATTAATACGTTTCGTCAGTTTATCCTTACATGCTGCACCAGCTTTACTGCTTGCCTATCTTATTACTTGGCTCATTAATGTCATAAAACCTGCGTTTAATGTGGTTGGCCAAATTCGTAGTCAAAACCCCATTGTTGGCGCACTAAAAGGCACGTTAATTGGGTTACCATTACCGATTTGTATTCCCGATGCATCGAGTATGTATAAGCAACTGATTAAGCTGGGTTGTGGTTCGGCATTGGCTATTTCATTCTTGGTTGCTTCGCCAGTGCTAGGTTTTGATGCATTATTGATTTCTCTGCCATTATTGGGCAGTGACTGGGTGATCATGCGTTTATTAGCTGCGGTAGTGCTAGCGGTCGCATTAGGCTTATTGATAGGTTTATTGTTTAAAAATCAGAATCAAGGTGCTGAAGAGTTTAGAAACGATGAGCAATTAACGCGTTCTAATTCACGCTTTAAACATGCATTTGAACACGGTTTCTCACATTTGATTGATCACACCGCGCCGTGGGTATTGTTTGGTTTAATTGCTGCTGCGACATTTACGCCGACTATTGGTTGGCAGTTTTTACAGCAATCACCTTGGTTGCAGTTAGTCTTAGCCATCATATTGGCGTTACCATTTCATTTCTGTGCGACGGGGATTACGCCTGTTCTGGCAGTGCTCTTGATTGCGGGTGTGTCGCCAGGTGCAGTAATTGCGTTTAGCTTAGTTGGTCCAAGTCTTAATATTGATTTATATCGCTTTATTAAACAGAACCAAGGTAAAAAAGTTGCGCTGTCTGTGGTTTTTGCTATCGTGGCTGTAGCATTAATACTTGGCGGGTTAGTGACCTATTGGGTTCCGGAATTACCTAAGCCTTGGATTAATTTAGCTGAACATTGGCAAGATGAATGGTGGCGTTATGTAAGTTTGGTGATTGTTGCTATGTTATTTGCGGTGAGTATTTTACGTCGTGGAGCCCGTGCCTTTATGTTAGAACTATTACCGCGCAGTTTGCGTAAGAGTCATAGCCATGACCACGACCATGACCATGACCATGACCACAACCATGACCACGGTCATCATCACTAAACCATAATATCGATGCGTGCTCTTCCTTCGACGCGTCTATTTGATTGTCTGCGATTGTAGTTATATAGCCATTTACGTCTTGTTAAACGCCGACAGCTATGTCTGATCCGGCGTTCGACTCGGAACTCACCTTCTATCTCAATGGTATCTATAACCTTACAATGCCTTAATAATTCCATGTTTAGCCTCGTAGGATAAAATCAATCAATCTACTAATATTAGTAGATTAGAATATTGAAATCACATCGTGGGATCGCAGATGAACAAAATGATAGAGCAACGACTAAAAGATCTATTAACACAGGATGAAATAGACCTTTTGCATGAAGTTATAGAACAACCTATTGATATTGAAGTGATGGCTGATATTTTAGTTTCACATGCTTCAAAACAAATGCAGAAAGTGCTCGCTGAATCTGACGACATCATGCTGGTGGTCCACAAGCAGCAAAAAGAGTTTCGTTTTCCCTTATATTTAAGCCGTGATAAATACGCCGATGAATTAAAAGAGCTAGGTCCCCCGGATATTATCGAACACAGTGATGTTGATAACGATATTGGTCGATTTTGGCGATTATCAAATCCTAAAGGTTTGAGGGTGTTTGATGCATCGGGTGAGTTATTATTGGGCTGTATTATTAACATATCGACATCGGGTATGTTTATGTTGTGCAGTGGTGAGCAGTACGATTACATCACTAATATCATGCAAGCAGGGGATAATTTAACGTTTTATTTAAAAATTCCAGCGCGTGGTTTTCATCTGCTTTCCGCTCACCTTGTGCGAATTGAATCTGACACAGATGATAAAAAAGGACTAGCATTAAACTTTGATGTCGATGAAAGTATAGCGCTAATTTTACATGAATATATCGTTGATGAATATGATCCGAAGCTACTTTAACCGCCTCGGCTCATCACAAAATTAAACTCAATTTATATCTAATTCTTTTAATTTTCGGGTTAACGTATTACGCCCCCAACCTAACAATTTAGCCGCATCTTGCTTATGCCCTCGAGTATATTCGAGCGCAGTTTTTAACATGATACGTTCAAAATCAGGCATCGCTTCGGCTAAGATACCGCTTTGCCCTGAAGCTAACTGCTGAGCAGTCCAAATTTTTAACTGTCCGCGCCAATCGTTGTTAGTCCTTTGCTCACCTTGGGTAGTGATCTGTACTTGCTCTGTGGTTATTTCTGGCGGTAAATCATCAATGAAAATCTCTTGGCCGCTGGCCATCACGGTTAACCAACGGCAGATGTTTTCTAACTGACGCACATTGCCAGACCAGTGATGATTGGCGAGATAGGTTTGCGCTTCTTTGCTCAACAGCTTAGTCTCAACGCCAAGTTCTTTGCCTGCGCGTGTCAAGAAGTGACTGGCTAGCTGAGGAATATCTTCACGGCGCTCATTTAACGAAGGTAGATGAATTCGAATTACATTAAGGCGGTGAAATAAATCTTCGCGAAAACTGCCGTCAGCTACACGCTGTTCTAGGTTTTGGTGAGTCGCAGCAATGATGCGAACATCCACACTGACCGGAGAGTGACCACCAACACGATAGAATTGACCATCGGATAATACCCGTAATAATCGCGTTTGAATATCAATCGGCATATCGCCGATCTCATCTAAAAATAACGTACCACCATTGGCCTGTTCAAAGCGGCCGCTACGTCCCCCTGAGGCACCGGTAAACGCGCCTTTTTCATGACCGAACAGTTCTGATTCGATCAAGTCCTTAGGAATTGCCGCCATGTTTAAAGCGATAAATTCATTGTTTACTCTCGGGCTGTGTTTATGCAGTGCCTGAGCAACGAGTTCTTTACCCGTGCCGGATTCACCGTTAATTAATACACTGATTGAAGAACGTGAGAGACGGCCTATGGCGCGAAATACTTCCTGCATTGCTGGCGCTTCACCGATGATCTCTGTGACTGGCGCTATCTTGTTGCTCTTACGGCGATTACGACTCTGCTCTTTGGCATGGGTTATTGCACGAGTTGCCAAAGAAACTGCATCATCAATATCAAAAGGCTTAGGCAGATATTCAAATGCACCAGCTTGATAGGCATTTACCGCGCTATCGAGATCAGAATGTGCTGTCATGATTATCACGGGTAAACCAGGATATTGCTCATGTACTTTTGTCATAAGCTCTAAACCCGTAATATCTGGCATACGAATATCGGAGATGATGATATCTGGCTGCTCGAATTCTAATTTTTTGAGTAACACCTGTGGTTCGGCAAATGCGGTGGTTTCAAAATTTTGTGATTTTAGGGCTTTATCTAATACCCAGCGGATCGAACTATCGTCATCTACAATCCAAATTGTTGCTGTTGTCATAGTTAATCCTTTATTTTCTTAACGGTAAGTAGATGGAAAATTCAGTGTGGCCTGGCCAACTGTTACACTCGATTTTGCCCTTGTGCTGTTTTACTAGATTTTGAGCGATGGATAACCCTAAGCCTGTGCCGCCTTGGCGGGCTGTGACCATAGGGTAAAACAAGGTGTCTTTGATGTGATTGGGAATACCAGCGCCGTTATCGACAATCTTGATCTCAGCACTCAGGCGATATTTCTGTCCTTGAATATTGACCTGGTGGGCTGTTCTAGTGATGATTTTAATCTCACCTTGGGTCTTCAAAATTTGCACAGCATTGCTAATTATATTCAATAATGCTTGCTGTAATGAATCTGACTCGATTTCAAACTCAGGGATCGAAGGATCATAATCGCGAGTGATGGTGATACCTTCGGGTAAATCTAGCTCAACTAACTGTTTTACTTTTTCAATCACGGAATGAATATTGAGTATGGTCTGTAGACCCGGTTTTTGTGGACCTAATAATCTATCAACCAAAGCGCGTAACCGATCGGCTTGCTCAATGATTATACCGGTGAATTCTTTTAGATCTGGGCTAGGCAATTCTTTTTCGAGTAACTGAGCCGCACCACGTAAACCACCTAAAGGGTTTTTAATCTCATGGGCTAAGCCTCTAACGAGCTCTTGCGCGGCTTGTTGTTGCACATGTTGATAAAGCTCTTGGCTGATTTTTTTTTGTAAATCAATCTGTCGAGCTTCGATTAAAATACAGGTGTCAGCACCAAAACTAGTTAGGGTTGCCGATATCTCAATAAGTAACTGACGATCATCAATCACTACTGATACTTCATTATCGGTAAAGCCTTGGCCTGTTTGAATGGTACTGGTGAGTAGCGATAAATCTAGGCTGGTATGTTCAATCACATCGGTAATCTTTAAACCGTAAATGCGACTGGCACTTGCTCCAAGTAGCTGCTCGCCAGCAGGATTGAGATATTTGATATGCAAATCATGATCAAGCACTACGACTGAAGACACGAGGTTATTGAGTAGTGATTGCTGTTTTTCGGGGATCATGATCATAGCGTTACCTTCCTGTAAACTTTATCATCCTTTGCGCACCATTTTGGTGCGCTAATTTAAATGCTACTGTATTAATTTAGTTATTTAAAGCTAAAACTCTTATTTTGCTTTAAATCGGTGCATATAAATTGTTATTAGCTTAGACGATGCAAGTATCTTGCCTGACTGTGAAATGAGTTGTAGTTGTAACTTATGTTCACCGAGTGGTACTGAAAATAATGTAAACGCAGGACTTTGTTGTTGTTTTTTGATCGCGCCATTGATCAGTAAACGTATTTTTTCGGTGGCTTTTATCGGTTTAGAAAGGCTGGCCATGATAGTTAATTTGCCAATATTATTACGAATCGTTTGTTGGTCTTGTGGCTTGGTTAATTCAATTTTAGTTGCTGTGAACTCTTTTGGTTTCGGTGTTAATGAGACTGGCTGTGGGAGCTGAACCTTGTCCATTGCGGGTGGTAAGGTTTTGAGGCGTTTGGCTTTCACGGTTGATGACTGATTACCATCGTCAGAATAATGAGTTACCCCGCTTTCATCTTGCCATTGATAAATGGCTGCTAAACTAGAACTATGAATAAAGATACTGCTAATTAAAACGCTGCTAAGTGTGATCGCAAGTAAGCTTAATGTTTTTTTCATGTGTCGACATCCTGTCTATGAAATAAAAATCCAGTTTTATTTTACTTATTTAATTCGAACTATTTAAGATAATAAAAAACCCGCTTAAAGCGGGTTTTATCTAATTAAACTATCTACATGCTTATACGCTGTAGTACATTTCAAACTCAACTGGGTGAGTTGTCATGTTCAGTCTCTCAACTTCTTCTTCTTTAAGTTCGATGTAAGCGTCGATCGTATCGTTTGCCATAACATCGCCAGCTGTTAAGAAGTCTCGGTCAGCGTCTAGTGCTGATAGAGCTTCTTGTAGCGAAGATGCAACTTGTGGAATTTCTGCTGCTTCTTCCGCTGGAAGGTCGTATAAATCTTTATCCATTGCATCACCAGGGTGGATACGGTTTTTAATACCGTCGATACCTGCCATTAACATAGCAGAGAATGCTAGGTATGGGTTTGCCGCTGGATCTGGGAAACGTACTTCAATACGTGTCGCTTTTGGCGATGGTACGATTGGGATACGGATTGATGCTGAACGGTTACGTGCAGAGTAAGCTAACATTACTGGTGCTTCAAAACCTGGAACTAAACGTTTGTACGAGTTAGTTGCTGGGTTAGCAAATGCGTTAATTGCTTTTGCGTGCTTGATGATACCGCCAATGTAATAAAGTGCAGTTTCAGATAGACCGCCATATTGATCACCAGCAAAAATGTTTTCGCCATTTTTCTGTAGTGATTGGTGACAATGCATACCTGAACCGTTATCGCCGACTAATGGTTTTGGCATAAATGTTGCTGTTTTGCCGTAAGCGTGTGCAACATTATGAATAACGTATTTAGTGATTTGAACTTCATCAGCTTTCTCAACGATTGAGTTGAATAGTGCAGCGATTTCGTTTTGACCTGCTGTTGCTACTTCATGGTGATGCGCTTCAACTGTTAAGCCCATTTCTTCCATCACTAAGCACATTGCGCTACGGATATCTTGTGAAGAGTCAACTGGTGATACAGGGAAGTAACCACCTTTAACACCTGGACGGTGGCCCATGTTGCCGCCTTCGTACTCTTTATCAGAGTTCCAAGAAGCTTCTTCAGCGTCAATTTTGTACATGCTACCTGACATGTCAGTTTTGTACTTAACATCATCAAATAGGAAGAATTCTGGTTCTGGACCAAAGAATACGTCGTCTGCAATACCTGTTGAGCGTAAGTAAGCAAGTGCTCGTTTTGCTACTGAACGTGGGTCGCGGCTATAACCTTGCATTGTTGCAGGCTCTAGTACGTCACAACGTAAGTTTAACGTTACTGCTTCTGTAAATGGGTCAAGTACGGCTGTTGCTGGGTCTGGCATTAAAATCATGTCAGATTCGTTGATGCCTTTCCAACCTTCAATTGATGAACCATCAAACATTTTACCTTCTTCGAAGAAGCCTGCGTTTACTTGGTGGTGTGGTAGCGATACGTGTTGCTCTTTACCTTTGGTATCGGTAAAACGTAAATCTACAAATTTTACATCTTGCTCTTCAATCAGAGCTAATACGTTTTCTGCTGACATAATAAAGTAACCTCCGGTGTCATCAAATTGATGTCTAAATAAATAATGTGATTTTGTCATCGTAGACTAGATAAAGCCATTATTGTGCCAACGACCTAAGTCCTTGATGAGCAAGGTTTAACTGCGCGATCTGTATTTTTGATAGTATTGCTTTGCACCGCGTTGGTGCTTCCGAATTCCATTTTGGTGCGTTAAAAAAAACAGCTCTCAAGGTAGATTATCCTTTACCTTTACCAATGATATTATTGCTTTATATGTGCTATTACCAGCATAATTTGGTTAAAAACTAGTTGATAATCACTGCTTTATGTTGAGCCTGTG
>Ga0209292_1002664_pt1 | contig 20300 bp, 14 predicted proteins | sample GOMGulsemesocosm_2_FD_184634 | JGI IMG/M metagenome (GOLD analysis project Ga0209292, IMG submission 184634) | Methane-oxidizing microbial communities from mesocosms in the Gulf of Mexico - GOM9C Gulf of Mexico (SPAdes) (version 2) | ecosystem: Environmental > Aquatic > Marine > Cold seeps... | reverse complement strand
TAAAGTGGCTGAGAAATTAGTCAATACAGTGCGTAGATTAGAATTACGCCATGAAGGTGTGAGTGATACCAGTATAGTGACCATGAGCTTTGGCGTGATCAACTTAGTTCCAGATCGTAACTTAACTCCGGATGAATTTATCAAAATGGCTGACGAAAAGCTGTATGAAGCCAAACACAGCGGCCGAGATCGATGGATACTCTAAATTTTAAAGACTATAAAAAAGGAGTCGTTAATAATAACGACTCCTTTTTTTTACTCAAAATTGTTTTCTAAATTACCAGCAAGTCACTGACGATTATAGCCCAGCCTTAAACTCTGCAAATGCATTTTTCACTCGCTTGATAGAAACTGGATAACTGGTACCCAATTGCTGAGCAAATAATGATACCCGCAATTCTTCCAACATCCAACGTAACGTTAACAACCCCTCTTGCTGTGTTAGCGTCAAACGAGGCATCTTAATTAACTTATTGTAGTCTTCCAGCAGAGGTTGCACTGCAACGGCATTAGCACGATCTCGAGTAGGATCGATCTTTAACTTCTTCAAACGATGATCGATAGCTGAGATATAACGCTGCATGTCAGCTAATTTTTTAGCACCTGTTTGCGTAACAAAGCCATTAAAAATCAGGTTATTTAGCTGAGCTTTAATATCACCATTCGCAACAATCATATCCAGCGAAACCTTGCCTTTAAGCTGTTTATTTATCTGATGCGCAGAGGTTAATATCTTCTCTACTTGCTCGGCAATCGCCACCGTTTCATCAGCTATATCGGCTCTAACTTGCTCTTTCAATAACTCAAATGAGTCTGCATTTTGCGGTGCATTCTGATTATGGGTACTGTTGTAGCGTTCAATAATTGCATCTGTGGCACAGCCGATACAGTCATGAATAAGATCCGTCACTTTGCCAAATGGATTGAAATACAAACCAAGCTTGGCCTTATTTGGCAATTTCTGCTCAAGATACTTTATTGGCGAAGGCACGTTTAATAATACTAAACGACGTAAACCCGCTTTACCTGCTGCGATCGCATCTTCTTGATGATCGAACAGCTTAATTTCTACCGAGCTACGATTATCCACCAGCGCAGGGAAAGCTTTAACTTCATAACCGCCGTGCTTTTGCTTAAACTCAGTAGGTAAATCACCAAAATTCCAAGTTAACAGCTCTGTTTTTTCAATGCCTTTTTCTGCGACTTTAACTAACGTCTCTTGAATATTGCCTTGCAGCTGAAGCTTTAGCGCGGTGAGATCATCGCCAAAACTCAGTTGTTTTTGTTTGTCATTAACAACTCTGAAATGCATTTTTAAATGAGTTGGTAATTCAACCGCTTGCCAAACATCTTGATCTAATCGCACACCCGTCATACGCAATAATTGTTTAGCTAGACTTTCAATTAAACTGCTCTGATTTGGCAGCATATTAGCTAATGCAGCCTCGGCATAGTTTGGTGCAGGCACAAAGTTACGTCGCAAGGCTTTTGGTAATGCTTTAATCAGTGCTACCAGCAGCTCTTCTCGTAACGCTGGAATCAACCAATCAAAACCCTTTTCACTGATTTGATTTAAAATAGCCACCGGGACAACCACAGTAACGCCATCATCGATAGCACCCGGTTCAAAGTTATATAACAGCTTTAACTTAAAACTATCTTGAGTCCAGAATTCGGGATAACTATGCGCAGTGATGGCTTGTGCATCATGCTTCATTAAGCGTTCTTGCGTCAGCGTTAATAACTGCGGTTCTAGCTTCTCAGCTTTTTTCCACCAGCTATCAAAATGACGTCCTGAGCATACTTGTTCAGGAATAATATCAGCATAGAAATTATATAAATCCTCATCGCTCACCAGGATATCGCGGCGACGAGATTTATGCTCTAGCGCTTGTATGCGCTCGACTTCTTTTTGATTGTTCTTAAAGAAAGCGTGTTTAGTATTAAATTCACCTTCAACCAGAGCACTTTGAATGAAGAGTTCGCGACATAGCAGAGGATCAATTTGGCTGTAATTAACCATCCGATTTGGCACAATAGTCAAACCATACAATGTCACTTTTTCCGCTGCGGCAACTGCACCACGACGTTTTTCCCAATGCGGTTCACTGTAAGTCGATTTATTTAAGTGTTGCGCTAATGGCTCAATCCATTCAGGTTGAATCTTCGCGGCAATGCGGCCAAATAAACGCGACGTTTCCACTAATTCAGCTACCATCACCCACTTAGGCTGTTTTTTAAATAACCCTGAGCCGGGGAAAATATTAAATTTACTGTTCCGCGCACCTAAATAATCTTGGTCCTTTTCTTTAAAACCAATATGACTCAACATGCCTGATAATAAGGCTTTATGTACATTATCACTGTTTCTAATTAAGCCTTCTTCATCTAACGCAATTTCGTTAATATTAAAGCCTAATTCTTTTACCACTTGTGATAACTGCGCGTAGATATCTTGCCATTCACGCACACGCATATAAGCTAGGTAATCTTTCTTACACAAGCGACGAAATTGTGAAGATGATAACTCTCTTTGCTGTTGTTTAACGTAGTTCCATAAGTTCACAAACGTGATGAAATCAGACTCTTTATCGTAAAATCGGCGATGTTGTTCGTCAGATGCTTGTTGCTTTTCTTGTGGGCGTTCACGGGGGTCTTGAATAGACAACGCAGCAGTAATAACCATCACTTCATTCAAACAACCATTCGTATTTGCTTCCATCACCATACGCGCAAGACGCGGATCAATAGGCAGTTTAGCTAGCGCACCCCCCACAGGTGTTAGACGTTTATTGTGGTCATCATGTTGGTTATCAATCGCACCAAGCTCTTCCAGTAATTTCAAACCATCGGTGATGTTGCGGCTATCTGGCGGTTGTACAAATGGGAAATTAGCGACATCACCAAGATCAAGCGCATGCATTTGTAAGATAACCGAGGCTAAATTTGTACGTAAGATCTCTGGATCAGTAAACTCTGGGCGGTTATTAAAATCTTCTTCACTGAATAAACGAATACAGATACCCGCACTTACACGTCCACAACGGCCCATACGCTGATTAGCACTGGCTTGAGAGATTGGTTCAATTGGTAAACGTTGCACTTTGGTACGATAGCTATAGCGGCTTATACGAGCTGTGCCAGGGTCAATAACATATTTAATACCCGGTACCGTTAATGAGGTTTCAGCAACGTTAGTCGATAAAACAATACGGCGGCCTGTATGGCGTTGGAAAATACGATTTTGCTCAGCATTGGTTAGCCGTGCATAAAGTGGTAAAACTTCTGTATCACGTAAATTTAATTTGTTTAATGCGTCAGCTGTATCGCGGATTTCTCGTTCGCCATTCAGGAAAACCAGAATGTCCCCTAACCCTTCAGATTGTAATTCTTCTACAGCATCAGCAATGCCTTGAATTTGATCACGTTCATGACCGTCTTCTTGTTCACTCAAGGCGTTATAACGAACTTCCACGGGGAAGGTTCTGCCCGATACTTCAATCATCGGCGCATTATCAAAGTGCTGAGAAAAGCGTTCAGGATCAATTGTTGCTGATGTAATAATAACTTTTAAATCAGGTCGGCGTTTTAATAGCTGCTTTAAATAACCCAAAATGAAATCGATATTTAAGCTACGTTCATGCGCTTCATCGATGATAAGTACATCATATTGATTCAAAAAACGATCTTGTTGAATTTCAGCCAACAAAATACCGTCAGTCATTAACTTGATATAGCTTTGTTTACTGACGTTATCATTAAATCGAATTTTATAACCGACACTGGTGCCTAACTCAGAATCAAGCTCTTCAGCGATACGATTAGCAACTGTTCTTGCCGCTAAACGACGCGGCTGTGTATGGCCGATCATGCCATCAATACCAAGTCCTAAATCTAAGCATATTTTTGGAATTTGGGTTGTTTTACCTGAGCCGGTTTCACCAGCGATAATGACAACTTGGTTATTTAAAATAGCAGCCGCGATTTCATCGCGCTTTTGACTTACAGGTAAGGAATCTGGATAAGTAACCTTGGGAAGGTTACTTATGCGTTGCTGACGAAGCGCGATAGAAGCAGAAATATCTGACTCTAATTTGGCAATAGCTTTAGTCTGTTTTTCTTCCGGCATACGTTGAGCGGTGTGCAGTCGACGTTGAAATCGAAAACGTTCTGATTGCATACACGTTTTTAGCTGCGCTTGGAGAGATTTGAAATGACTTTGCATAATAATTGAAAACGCCTGTAACCGTCAGATATAAAGGCGAGATACTAAGCCACTCTTGTACTAATTTCAATTGAATTGCCTACCTCAAACGAAAGTTTTCAAGTGAAAGAGCAGCTTAAGTTTATCGTCAGGCTATTTTGTTCAAATATTAGCAGCATTTGGGTAACAAGTTTGCTGTTGCTTATCCATTGCCTTGAGGACATCACGACGAGTAATAAGACCAACTAAAAGACCATTGGCATCCGTGACTGGATACATTTTAGGTCTAACGTCTAACATTTTTTGGGCTAATTCTATGATGGTATCCTCCGTCTTCATCGCTAAAACCTCAGTTCTCATTACATCATGCACATTAGCAACTTGTTCACAGTAATAGCTCGACTCGAGCAGTGACGCTAAGACATCTTGTTCAGATACCCAACCTATCACTTGCCCTGTATTATCAACAACTGGGGCACCAATTTGAGTCGACTTCAATAGTTTTTCAACAGCGGCGGCCACTGACATATCAGCAGTTAAAGTTAAAGGCTGTCGTTGCATAAAATCAGAAACTTTCAAAGAATTCATCAGGTTTTCCTTTAATTATTGATTTAACTAACTTAAGGATAGGTTATCTCTATATTTAAACAAACGAACATTGTTCGTATATCGAGTCTAAATATAAAAAATATTAAAATAATTATCTCTTAAAAAACTCCGCAATGTTGAATTTATAGCCTTGCAAATAAAAACAACACAGCACAAAAAACTAAAAAACAATCAACATAAAGCTCAAACCGCGCACAGGGTTATTTTTATAAACACTAATATGAAATTATGTTCTTGAAGAAGGTCACACTATTGTCATAGTATCGAAGGATAAGAAAAAGTAGAAACGTGCTGAGGGAAGAGAAGCAATGAAAAAAACAATGTATGAAAAAATTTGGGATTCACACCTAGTTCACGAACCTGAAAATGGAACACCTCTACTTTATATCGATCGCCACTTGATGCATGAAGTAACAAGTCCGCAGGCGTTCGAAGGGCTGAAAGTTAATAATCGTCCAGTGCGAAACCGCCACAGTATTTTAGCGACAATGGATCATTGCGTTCCGACAATCAATCGCCATTTGCCTATTCAAGATCCAATTGCAGCTAAGCAAATTGAAACCATGGCAAACAACTGTGATGAACACGAATTACGTTTATACGATATGGACAATGCCAACAATGGCGTGATCCATATTGTGGTACCTGAACATGGTTTTATCCATCCAGGCATGACAGCCGTTTGTGGTGACTCCCATACCGCAACTCACGGTGCCTTTGGTGCATTAGCATTTGGTATTGGTACCTCAGAAGTTGAACATGTAATGGCGACGCAAACATTACAACAGAAAAAATCTAAAACCATGTTAGTCAGCGTTGATGGCAAGTTATCCAAGCATTCAACGGCAAAAGATATCGCGCTTGCGGTGATCGGTAAAATTGGTACCGCAGGTGGTACTGGATATGTAATTGAATTTGCTGGTTCTGCAATCCGTGATTTAACCATGGAAGGCCGTATGACACTATGTAATATGGCCATTGAAGGTGGCGCTCGTGCCGGTTTGATCGCTCCAGATGAAACTACTTATACCTATCTAGAAGGCAAAGAATTTGCACCCCAAGGTGAAGATTGGATTGCAGCACTTACTTACTGGAAATCTCTACCAACCGATGATGGTGCGGTATTTGATACTATTGTCGAGATTAAAGCTGAAGATATTGCGCCACAAGTTACTTGGGGGACATCACCAGAACAAGTTGCACCTGTAAATGCAACAATCCCTGCACCGAGTGATTTTAGTGATGAAATTAAAGCATCATCATGTAAAGGTGCTCTCGCCTATATGGGCATTGAAGCTGGCGCGCCAATCACCGACATTAATATTGATTTGGTTTTTGTAGGTTCTTGTACAAATGGCCGAATCGAAGACTTCCGTGCTATTGCTGAAATAACCAAAGGTAAAAAAGTGAACTCAAGTGTTCAAGCTATTGCAGTCCCAGGTTCTTATTTAGTAAAACAACAAGCTGAAGACGAAGGTATTGATAAAATACTGGTTGATGCAGGTTGGGAATGGCGTGAACCAGGTTGTTCTATGTGCTTGGCTATGAACGGCGATCAACTTGCCGAAGGCCAGCGCAGTGCTTCCACTTCAAATCGTAACTTCGAAGGTCGCCAAGGTAAAGGTGGACGAACTCACCTTGTATCTCCAGCGATGGCTGCTGCCGCAGCAATTGAAGGTCATTTTGTTGATATACGTAATTGGGTATAAATTTGAGCACATTAGAGTAAGGAATAAACATGGAAGCATATAAAAATCATACTAGTGTTGCTGCATTAATGAATCGTAGCAACGTTGATACTGACCAAATTATCCCGAAGCAGTTCTTGAAAAAAGTAGAGCGCACAGGTTTTGGTATTCATCTTTTTCATGATTGGCGTTTTTTAGATGATGGTTCCGACAATCCAGAATTTGAATTAAACAACCCCGCTTTTAAAGGCGCTAAAATTTTAGTTGCTGGCGATAACTTTGGCTGTGGTTCTTCACGTGAACATGCACCTTGGGCAATTGCTGATTATGGTTTCAACACGATAATTTCAACCAGTTATGCTGATATCTTCTATTCAAACTGTTTTAAGAATGGCATATTGCCAATTCGAGTTGATAAAACAATGCTTGCAGATTTAATGGCAGAGATTGATGCAAACGAAGGTATTGAGTTTGATGTTGATTTAGTCGCAGAAAAAATTACAACACCGGCTGGCATCATAATTAATATTGAAGTTGACCCATTTCGCAAACAAAGTCTAATCGAAGGTGCTGATGACATCACATGGTCACTAAAACATGAAGATAAGATCACCGCATTTGAAGAACGTAATAAACAACAGTTGCCTTGGTTGTGGCGTGATGCCAAATAATTAACTTACTTTTTCGCTGCAATATTATGAATTTGTTGCGTTAAGTGAATAGCATTCAAAGTTAACTCTCTACTTAAGGCGAATCGTTTTCTAACGCTTCGCCTTTTTATTACTGTTCAATTCAAATAATAGATATATAACTTGGATAGGTGGCCTATATGGAAATAACGCGCCCTCATGTGCAATTAATGGACACAACTCTACGCGATGGAGAGCAAACACAAGGCGTCTCATTCACACCTGAAGAGAAAGTCAGTATTGCTAAAGCACTATTACAATCCTTGAACGTAGATCGCATCGAAGTTGCTTCTGCACGGGTTTCTGCTGGTGAAAAAGCGGCGGTAGCGTCACTCATGCATTGGGCAGAGCAAGAAGGCCTAGCCGAGCGTATCGAAATTCTCGGTTTTGTTGATCAAAACAAGAGCGTTGATTGGATCGCGAGTAGCGGTGCTAAAGTTATTAATTTACTGACTAAAGGCAGTGAAAAGCATTGTGTTGAACAGCTGCGAAAAACACCGGAAACTCATATTCTCGATGTTAGAAATACAATCGACTACGCTCTATCACAAGGCCTCTCGGTGAATATCTACTTAGAAGATTGGTCAAATGGCTATCACGATAATCCTGAATACGTTTATAATATGGTACAGCACCTTGCTGACTTACCGATTCAACATTACATGTTACCCGATACTTTAGGGGTTATGTCGCCTGACGAAGTAACCGAAAGTCTCTCAGATATGATTTCGCGCTTTCCGAGGCAAACTTTCGACTTCCATCCACATAATGATTATGGTCTCGCTACCGCCAATGCTTTAGCTGCTGCAAAAGTCGGGATTAGTGCCATCCATTGCACTATAAATTGCCTTGGTGAGCGTGCCGGCAATGCTTCATTAGCTGAAGTAGCTGTTGTACTTAAAGATAAACTCGGTATTCGATCTTCGATTAATGAGCAATGTATTCATCAAATTAGTCAGATGATTGAAAATTTTTCAGGTAAAGTTACATCTGCTAATGCACCGATTATTGGCGCCGATGTATTCACCCAGACCAGCGGGATCCATGCAGATGGAGATAAAAAAGGCGGTTTATATCAAACAGTTTTAGGGCCAGAGCGCTTTGAACGTAACCGCAGTTATGCACTCGGAAAAATGAGCGGTAAAGCTTCATTAGAAAAAAACTTAGAGCAATTAGATATTGAATTAAGCAATGAGCAGAAAGACAAATTACTCACTCGCATAGTTCAATTAGGTGATCAGAAATCAATTATTACCCCCGAAGACCTGCCTTTTATTATTGCTGATTTGTTAGAAAGCAAAGATTATTCTCATATTGAATTACTGAATTGTGCAATCACTTCAGGCTTGAATGTGGAATCAATGGCGAGTATTCGCGTCAAAATTGGTGATGAAATACATAAAGCAGCAGGCTCAGGAAATGGTGGCTTTGATGCATTCAGTATGGCAATCCAAGCCATTATGCAAAAAGCCGAATTTAGATATCCTAAACTGGAAAATTACCAAGTTCGAATTCCACCCGGTGGCACAACAAGCGCTTTGACTGAATGTCTGATCACTTGGGAGCATGAAGGTAACGTATTCCGAACTCGAGGTGTCAGCTCAAATCAAGTTTTTGCAGGTGTACATGCGACATTACGAATGCTCAACAAATTATTACATGAGCGAGAATTAATACAAAAGTAACAGTCACACTCTAATTCTTAGTCGTAACAGCACTATGTTACGACTAATATCTAATTTAAATGAGCTATACTGTAATTATAGTTAAAATAAATCTAAAAATAAGAATAAACCACCGATTCAGAAATGATAAACACCAACAATCGCTTTGTTTTTATCAATTGTCATTATAAAAATTATATTTTCTTACTCAATTTCAATTAAAACCACGCATGAAAACTGCTTATAAAACCGTAATTTAATTGCACAATTATAAAATCAAAGTCTACCTTTAAATAACGAAGAACATTTCAAACTTGCTCAAGCACTTGGCTACTGCAAGTATTAAACGTGTTGAGGGTTATTATGGGAATCTTTGAGCATTACCAACAGCGATATGACGAATCTCAGGAAGAAGAATATAGTATTCAAGAGTTTCTCAATCTTTGTCGCGAAGATAAAGCAATCTATTCATCAGCCGCAGAACGACTGCTACGAGCTATTGGCGAACCAGAAATGGTTGATACGGCCACAGACTCTCGTTTAAGCCGGCTTTTCTCCAATCGTGTCGTAGCTCGTTACCCTGCATTTAAAGATTTTTATGGTATGGAAGATGCCATAGAACAAATCGTTGCCTATCTAAAGCATTCAGCTCAAGGCTTAGAAGAAAAGAAACAAATTCTCTATCTATTAGGTCCTGTCGGTGGTGGTAAATCATCACTCGCTGAAAAACTCAAAGATCTGATGCAGCTAGAACCCATTTATCGAATCAAAGGTTCTCCAGTTAATGATCACCCTTTCAGTCTATTTGACGTCAGCGAAGATGCCAGCCTTTTACAAAGCGAATACGGTATTCCTTCTCGCTACCTTGGTCATGTTATGTCTCCTTGGGCAGCTAAGCGGCTAAAAGAATTTGGTGGTGATATTAGCCAATTCAAAGTAGAAAAAGTACGTCCTTCCATTTTGCATCAGATCGCTATTGCGAAAACCGAGCCTGGTGATGAAAACAACCAAGATATCTCTTCTTTAGTTGGTAAGGTCGACATTCGTCAATTAGAGCATTTTTCACAAGATGATGCCGATGCCTACAGTTACTCTGGCGCACTTTGTAAAGCTAACCAAGGTGTGATGGAGTTTGTAGAAATGTTTAAAGCCCCAATTAAGGTGCTTCATCCACTGCTAACCGCAACTCAAGAAGGCAACTATAACAGTACAGAGGGACTTTCAGCCTTACCGTTTGAAGGCATTATTCTTGCCCACTCAAATGAATCTGAATGGCAAACTTTCCGTAATAATAAAAACAATGAAGCCTTTTTAGATCGCGTATACATTGTCAAAGTCCCCTATTGCTTACGTATCTCTGAAGAACAATTAATCTACAAAAAACTACTCGAAAATAGTGCATTATACAATGCTAAGTGTGCACCGGGCACTCTTGATGCTTTAGCACAATTTACAGTGTTATCGCGAATGAAAGATCCTGAGAATTCATCAATTTATTCTAAAATGCGAGTTTATGATGGTGAAACACTAAAAGACACAGATCCAAAAGCAAAATCATATCAAGAATATAAAGACTATGCAGGCGTCGATGAAGGGATGTCAGGGTTATCAACCCGTTTCGCTTATAAGATTTTATCTAAAGTATTTAACTTTGATCATGTGGAAGTCGCAGCGAACCCAGTTCATTTGTTCTATGTTCTCGAGCAACAGATTGAGCGCGAACAGTTCCCACAAGAGATTGCTGATCGATACATGGAATTTTTGAAAGGTTATCTCACACCTAAATATGTTGAGTTTATTGGCAAAGAAATTCAAACAGCCTATCTAGAATCCTATTCAGAATACGGACAAAACATCTTTGACCGCTACGTCACTTATGCTGACTTCTGGATCCAAGATCAAGAATATCGAGATCCAGATACTGGTCAGCTATTTGATCGTGAAGCTCTCAATAACGACCTAGAGAAAATTGAAAAGCCAGCAGGTATCAGTAATCCTAAAGATTTCCGTAATGAAATTGTTAACTTTGTATTGCGTGCACGGGCTAATAACAACGGTAAAAATCCAGACTGGGTTAGTTATGAAAAACTTCGCACCGTTATTGAAAAGAAGATGTTCTCCAATACGGAAGAATTGCTACCTGTGATCTCATTTAATGCTAAAACCTCAACAGATGAGCAAACCAAGCACGATAACTTTGTTGATCGAATGATGGAAAAAGGTTACACAAAAAAACAAGTACGCTTACTTTCTGAATGGTATTTACGTGTACGTAAATCATCATAGTTGTGTTTAAGGAGGTGAAGAGATGACACATTTTATTGATCGCAGGTTGAATGGTAAAAATAAAAGTACAGTCAATCGACAGCGCTTTTTACGCCGTTATAACTCGCAAATAAAAAAAGCGGTTTCAGATGCAGTGAATAAACGCAGTATTCAAGATATATCATCTGGAGAGAGCGTCAGTATTCCTACTCGTGACATCTCTGAACCAATATTTCACCAGAGTAAAGGCGGTGAACATACTATAGTTCACCCTGGTAATGACCAGTTTATTGCAGGGGATAAGATTAACCGCCCTCAGCAAGGTAACGGCTCAGGGCCAGGTAAAGGAGAAGCAAGCGATACTGGTGAAGGGAGTGATGACTTTCAATTTCAAATATCTAAAGATGAATACTTAGATCTATTATTTGAAGATTTAGAGCTGCCTAATTTACAAGAAAACCAATTAAACAGTATTATCGAAATGAAAACCCGCCGAGCTGGTTATACAGCAAACGGTGTACCTGCCAATATCGCTATCGTGAAATCGTTACAAAACTCCCTCAGTCGCAGAATAGCTCTCACCAGTGGCAAAAAGCGTAAAGTAAAGGAACTTGAAGAGCAACTTGGCAACATTCAGCAACAAGGAGAAATTGAAGGGCAATTTATTGATGAATTAAAACAAGAAATTGCAGCACTTAAAGCCAAAATAAAAAGTACGCCTTTTATTGATACTTTCGACCTTCGTTTTAATAATTATGAGCAGTTTTCAGTTCCTAATAGCCAAGCTGTTATGTTTTGCTTGATGGATGTTTCAGGGTCGATGGATCAACCAACCAAAGATATGGCAAAACGTTTTTATATTTTATTATACCTTTTTTTAACACGCACATATAAGAAAATTGAAGTCGTCTATATACGCCACCATACTCAAGCTAAAGAAGTTGATGAACATGAGTTTTTCTACTCACAAGAAACTGGTGGCACGATAGTCTCATCCGCTCTGAAACTAATGGACAAAGTGGTGACTGAAAAATATCCTGAAAACGAATGGAATATCTATGCTGCACAAGCATCTGATGGGGATAACTGGGCCGATGATTCCCCCCAATGTAGAGAGCTGTTACTTAATAAAATAATGCCAAAAGTGCGATACTACAGTTATATAGAAATCACCACCCGTGCCCATCAAACACTTTGGCGGGAATACGAAAAAGTAGCTGAAGTTTTTCCACAATTTGCACTGCAGCATATACGCCAAGTAGAAGATATTTATCCTGTCTTTAGAGAGTTATTTAAGAAGCAAGTTGCTTAGGGAGAATCTGGATGATTAAAGAAAAAAGTACAGAGATCAGTGATGGACCAGACTGGAATTTTCCTTTGCTTGAAACTTACCATACTGAAATTAAGCGTATTGCCGCTCACTACAAACTAGATACTTATCCAAATCAAATCGAAGTCATCACAGCTGAACAGATGATGGATGCCTACTCTTCGGTAGGCATGCCGATAGGTTATAACCACTGGACTTTTGGCAAGAAATTCATTCAAACCGAACAAAGTTACAAACGAGGTCAAATGGGCCTTGCTTATGAAATTGTGATTAATTCGAATCCTTGTATCGCCTATTTAATGGAAGAAAATACTATTCCAATGCAAGCCTTAGTTATTGCTCATGCTTGTTATGGCCATAATTCGTTTTTCAAAAACAACTACCTATTTAAATCATGGACTGATGCAGATTCGATCATTGATTATCTCGTGTTTGCTAAAAACTACATAGCTCAATGCGAAGAACACCACGGCATAGATGCGGTAGAAAATATTCTCGATTCTTGCCATGCGTTAATGAATTACGGTGTTGATCGTTATAAGCGTCCAAGTGAACCGTCACTGAGTGAAGAAAAACGCCGCCAACAAGAGCGCACTGAATACTTACAAACGCAAGTTAATGAACTCTGGAGAACCATTCCGAAAAGTGCTGAAAAAGAAGTGCTAAAAGCACCTAATTTCCCCAATGAACCACAGGAAAATATTCTCTATTTCATTGAAAAAAACGCTCCCCTGTTACAATCTTGGCAACGTGAAATAATTCGTATTGTGCGTAAGATAAGTCAATATTTTTATCCACAAAAACAAACTCAAGTAATGAACGAAGGCTGGGCAACATTTTGGCACTACACCATCACGAATCATATGTACGATGAAGGCTTAGTCTCAGATAAATTCATGCTGGAAATTTTGCATAATCATACAAATGTTATCGCGCAACCTGCTTATAACAGCCCTTATTATTCGGGTATTAATCCATATGCATTAGGTTTTGCCATGTTTATTGATCTGCGTAGAATTTGCGAAAATCCTACCGATGAAGATAAAGCTTGGTTTCCAGATATTGCAGGTAGTGACTGGCTAGAAACATTACACTTTGCGATGCAGAACTTTAAAGATGAAAGTTTCATTAGCCAATATTTATCTCCAAAAGTTATGCGTGACATGCATTTATTTTCTGTTGAAGATAATGAATCGAGTAAATTTATCGAGGTTTCAGCGATACATAATGAAGAAGGCTATCAAGCGTTAAGAAGTAAATTATCGGCGCAATATAACCTGAGTAATAACGAGCCGAATATTCAAGTGTATAATGTTAACCTCAATGGTGATCGTGCGCTAACATTGCGTTATGTGCCCCAAAATAATATTCCATTGGATAATAAAACAGGCTTGGAGGTAATGAAACACTTACATCGATTATGGGGGTTTGATGTTAAATTAGAACAAATTAATGCTTCAGGGCAATGCGATTTATTATGTCAGTGTCTAACCAAAAACACTAATGTTAACGGTTAACTGAGTTATTTAGACAAAAAAAACCAGCGTCAGCTGGTTTTTTTAGTTCAAGTTCAGATTACTTAATTCGCTGCTCAAAAGCAGAGCAAATATCATCCCATGTTTCTTCTTGATACTGTTGCCAAATTAAACCAGAGTCCATACCGTAGCTACGAATAACAGTTAAGCTTGCATCAGCATTATTAGCGCGAGTAATTTCAGCTAAGTTTTTATAAAAAGAGCGAGCTAACTCTCGAGCTTCAGGGTAGTCGAAATATATCTTACCTAAAATTCGATACATATTATCAAAGCCATTTAAGATCAGCGCATATACTAAGTTTCCAGATAAAAATGCTAATTTGTGCAGCATTGCAAAGTCGTAATCTGTGTATGCTTCTTTATTGTCTTCCAACTTTTCTGCGTCAGCTAAAATTTCTAATACTTTTTCAGGATCACGCTTAATAGCCGCACGAATAAAAATAACACTAATATTTGTTCTCGCAGATAGCAGATCTCGAACTAGCTCAGGTAAACGCTCAGGGTCTAAACGAACTAAATCTTCCAAAATTGATAAACTTGAAGTTTCCCAGAAGTTGTTTACTTGTGTTGGCTTGCCATGGCGGATCGTTAACCAACCATCTCGCGCTAGACGCTGTAAAACTTCGCGTAATGTTGTTCTTGTTACACCTATTAATTCTGAAAGTTCTCTTTCAGCGGGTAATATTGATCCTGGTGGGAAGCGGTTTTTCCATATAGATTCAATCAGATACTCTTCAGCGAAACCTGCAGGGCTTTTAGCCTTAATAATTCCATCATTCTGTCGCTTTATTCTAACTTTTTTATTATCAATAATATCCATTGAGCTTCTCAACATTAAACAAGACAGGTTGTAATGCGCGTAATTTTATCATCAACAAGCATATCCGACCACATGTAAATTACATCCTAATGAAATTAAATATCATTTCAGTTTTTAACATTAAATTGCGACTAAATTAATTGTTAATGTTCCATATCAATAAATTTATTGGCTAAGATCTGAATTTTTGATTAAAATAGCGCAGTTTTAAAATTCGTTAAATTACATTTGGATATTAAAGTATGGACATGAGCCTTAGTACGGCTGCAAGATTAAACTTCTTAGGTAATTCGCCTCAGTGGTATAAAATTGCAATAATTGCCTTTCTCATCATCAACCCAATTATGTTTTCGATTGACCCATTTATTGCGGGCTGGTTGTTGGTTGTTGAATTTATTTTTACATTAGCAATGGCATTAAAATGCTATCCATTACAACCTGGCGGTTTACTTGCCATTGAAGCCGTTGCAATCGGCATGACTTCTGCTGCGCAAGTTCAACATGAAATTATCGCAAATATTGAAGTAGTATTACTGCTGATCTTTATGGTAGCGGGTATTTACTTCATGAAGTCATTATTACTTTATGTATTTACTAAGTTACTTATAAAAATCAGATCTAAGATTTTATTATCTTTATCTTTCTCTATTGTAGCTGCTTTCCTTTCTGCGTTCTTGGATGCCTTAACTGTTATTGCTGTTGTTATCAGTGTTGCAATTGGTTTCTATAGCATTTATCACAAAGTTGCCTCGGGTCAAGACAGCAACTCTCATGATCATACCGATGATACTTCGGTTAATGAACTAAAACGCCAAGATTTAGATGACTACCGTTCATTTTTACGCAGCTTAATGATGCATGCTGGTGTTGGTACCGCTCTTGGTGGTGTGTGTACTATGGTTGGTGAACCACAAAATCTAATTATTGCTGAACAAGCTGGTTGGCAATTTGTGGAGTTTGCACTACGCATGGCACCTGTCACTGTGCCGGTTCTTACCATTGGTTTGCTGACTTGCGCACTTGTCGAAAAATTCAAAATACTTGGTTATGGCACTGAGCTCCCAGCATCTGTGCGTAATATCCTCAGTGATTATGACAAGCATGAAGATGCGACTCGAACAGCCAGAGAACGAGTTAAGCTTTATACTCAAGCGGCTATCGGCGTATGGCTAATTATTGGCCTAGCCTTTCACTTAGCTGCGGTTGGCTTGATTGGTCTAACAGTGATTGTTTTGGCTACTGCTTTCAACGGTGTGACAGAAGAGCACGCACTAGGTAAAGCTTTTGAAGAGGCCCTCCCTTTCACTGCATTACTTGCTGTTTTCTTTAGTATCGTTGCCGTTATTATTGATCAACAATTATTTGCACCTCTTATTGAGTCTGTACTCGCAGCATCGCCACATGACCAATTACCGCTATTTTATTTAGCAAACGGTATCTTATCGATGGTGAGTGATAACGTATTTGTTGGTACGGTTTATATCACCGAAGTAAAAGCGGCTTTAGTTAATGGGTCCATCACTCGAGACCAGTTCGACTTGTTAGCCGTCGCGATTAATACCGGTACTAACCTACCGTCAGTAGCAACACCAAATGGACAAGCAGCCTTCTTATTCCTGCTCACCTCTGCGGTTGCTCCGCTATTGCGTTTGTCTTATGGCCGCATGGTTATCATGGCTCTGCCTTATACCATTACCATGACAATCGTGGGTTTAGTGGCTATTTTCTATTTCTTAGAGCCTGCGACACAAGGTATGTATGATTTAGGTTGGCTACAACATCATATTCCAGCAGCCGCTGATGCAATACAATCATTAGCACATTAAGTTAATGGACTTAGTTACATTAAAATGCCACTCACATTGAGTGGCATTTTTATACTTACAATTTTTTACTTTAGCTAGCATTTATCTACCCGGCTAATGTGATATAAATACAGCAGTTTCATCTTCCTAATTGGAATCCCTATGTATCAATTTATTACCCAACTACCTAAGCAACGTTTACCTTGGATTTTATTGGCTTTAACAGGCATATCTCTCGAGTTATGCGCTTTATTTTTTCAGTACGTAATGAACCTAGAACCGTGTGTATTATGTGTTTATGAACGCGTGGCCATGATGGGTATTATTGTAGCTGGACTTATTGGTGCAATAGCGCCTCGTTATCCATTATTCCGTTTTAGTGGTTTCGCGTTGTGGTTTATTAGCGCAGGTTCAAGTTTGAGTTTGGCTATCGAACATGTGGATATTCAACAGAATCCATCACCTTTCGCCACTTGTGATTTTTTCCCTAATTTTCCAACTTGGGCGCCGCTAAATGAATGGGCACCTTGGTTCTTAAATCCAACGGGCTATTGCGATGAAATTAATTGGCAGTTTTTATCATACTCTATGCCGCAGTGGTTAATTGTTACCTCAACGATTTACCTTGCAGTTGCAACACTTGTATTTATTTTCCATTTACATAAACTATGCAAAAAATCATAACTTGATAAGCAAGTTATCATAAAAAGGAAATATAATGAGCAAGCTAACACAACCACAACAAGATCAACTTGATGCTAAAGTGCTACAACGTTTATTAAAACATTTGGACGATAATAAGCAGGTTCAAAATATTGATTTAATGATTTTGGCGGACTTTTGTCGTAACTGTTTAGGCAAGTGGTATAAATCTGCTGCGGATGAGTTAGCGCTGGATGTTTCAGATGAACAAGCCCGTGAGCATGTTTATGGTATGCCGTATTCAGAATGGAAAGCTAATCATCAGCTACCAGCAACCGAAGCACAAATGACGGCTTTCAATGCAAAGCAAAAGTTAAAAGAAAAGAAATAACCCAACTATGGCAAAGTAGATTAAGAACCTGCTTTTGCCATGTTTATCGCTACATCGTCTTAGTATTTGTGCTTTGCGTTCTTTGCAAGGCTCAAATCGCTTGTTGGACTTGGCCGATGCCACGTCCAATCTATTCGGTATGCTTTATGCTATAGGAATTTGCTTTTATCGGGTAGGTATTTTTACGTAACTTGCTGTTAATCGCTTGATACTATTTACTCTTTGTTGCTTACACGTGCCTATTGTTATCATCTTCATGTACTTTTTTTGAGTGATAAATTCAAATTCCCACGTTTTAAAACAGGTCTGCCTCCCTCGTCGATATTCATACCAACAAGGTATCTATTTTCTACTATTTGCAATGACGTTACCGCCACCTTTACTTCATCAGCCTGACAATCGTAACTGTTCTCGATATCCTTGCATCATCATCTGCGACAGAGGTTTGATAATGCCGACAAACAGCAAATAGCCTTCCTTACATTGAGGACATAACCACTGACAACCTATTTCAACTGTTGTCTTTTCTGTTTTAGTGGGAGCCGATGATAACTGCTCTTTAATAAGCGCCAGTCTTTTTCGTTTACAAGCATTAGCCAAAAAACCAAAGTGACGAACTCGCATCACGCCCTTAGGAAGTACATGCAATAAATAACGACGGATAAACTCATCTGCCGTGAGCTGCATCACTTTACGCTTATTACCGTCGCCATAGTCTATGTACTTAAAACTCACGCTGCTAGAGCTCACCGCTTTTATTCTGGACTCGTGCAACATGCCTTTACGTGTATAGCGACCTAAATAACTGACCACCGTTTCAGCTCTACTCAAGCAGGCCTTACTGTATACATTCCATGATTTTTTCATTAACTCATCAGCTTGCTCAATAACTAATTCTCGATGCCTTAACGCTTGCATCATCTTAGCTCGATACACATTAGCAAGGGCTTTTACTGGAAACAGATAATCAGATTTTACCCCATGCCACTCTCCTTGCGAGGTTAATACCCCGCCAGGAATTAAACAGTGCAAATGAATATGTTGCGTCAGGGTTTGGCCCCACGTATGCAAAACGACTGTACCTCCAAGTTGACCTTGCAAGTATTTGCGTGTCATCCCAAATTGGCTCAGCGTCTGCCACACTGCTTCAAACAGTGCGCTATACAGTTTCTTGGCTTCATAGTGCGCCAAAATATTCAGCTCGTGAGGCAAAGTAAATACCAGATGGAAATATCGACAATTCAGCACCTCAGTTTGTTGCTTCGCTATCCACGCTTGCGTCTGCTGCCCTTGGCACCGTGGACAATGCCGATCTCGGCAAGAACAAAATATCCGTTGTTCATAATGGCATGCTCCGCAACGCCATTGTTGCTCACCTAACGCTTGAGTGCGACAGGCTTGAATATGCTGACACACTAAAGATTGTTGCTGAGTCAATTTGTGTTGCTGCTGATAATGCCCCAAATTAAGCATGAGAATATCGCTCAGGTGATAGGATGTTGCCATGACAAACCACCTCCTAAATTAGCCAGCAAGTCGGTGCCTTGATGACCTAGCTCTGGCGACCAATGTAAATACCTTTCCGTGGATTGTATACTTTGGTGCCCAAGCTGCTGTTGCAGTTGATTGAGCGGCATACCTGCTTGTAATTGGTGAGTGGCATAAGCATGTCGTAAGCTGTGTGGACTACAAGGTTTTGTTATTCCTGCTTTTTTGGCTGCGCAAGTTAGTCCTTTACGAAATGTGGATTCATGTATAGGGTAAATCACACCATGCCAGCGAGAACCAAACAACCAAGTTTCAGGGTGATACTGCTGCCAGTAATGGCGCATAAACTGGAGTAGTACAGGAGAGATAATAACGAGGCGATCTTTAGCCCCTTTACCTTGGCATACTTTTAATAGTTGTCGCTGACCGTCGATATCACTGACTTTCACATGCGTCAGCTCGCTGACACGCAAACCACAGCCGTAGCACAACGCTACCATTGCTCTGTGTTTATTCGTTTTGCAATAGTAAATGACCGCAGAGATATCTTGCTGTGTTAATAGTTGTGGCAGTTTTTCTTTTCGTTTAGGTAAAAAAACTGAGATAGTAAAACTGCGATGCAAGACGTGCTCAAACAAAAAATGAATACCATTGAGATGTAGCTTTAATGTTGATCGACAATGGTGTTTTTCCAAATTCAAATAGCGGAAATACGCTTCTAACTGTTTATCTGAAATCGTATCCAAAGGTTGACCAAAATACTTATACAGTTGATTTATAGCATAACGGTAAGAGTTCCGAGTTCGCTCAGAGTAACCCCTTAAGGTGATTTCTTCGTTGAATTGTTGCAGTAGTTGTCGCATGACATACCTCCTAAGTAGGGATGATCCCTAGAGGTAAGTGTGGAACAATTGGTGAGTGTGTTGCTCCGCGCAGCGGCTTAGTTCAACAGGTTATTATACGGAGTTCAGTATAAAGCGAATTCCATTTTATTATCATAGACAGTATCAAGTTTATTATTAATTACAAATGGATAATGAGAAGTAGCTATACTAAATGAAATGTATGAGGACATGGCAGTATGAACAACCGCGTGCTAGATGTTATTGTTTCCGATGTTAGAAAGTGCACACTGTGTGAAGCTGAACTTCCATTGGGAGCCAGACCTGT